>JGI20225J20221_1000138_pt1 | contig 82571 bp, 60 predicted proteins | sample BioMet4_FD_20221 | JGI IMG/M metagenome (IMG submission 20221) | reverse complement strand
TTNCCANNNTNCATTTGNCTGANAAAGCCAATCNGNANTAANTGTNGAGCNGACCACCATTTATCATTAAAATTCAGCCCGATAAATACTTTTATCCCACATTTCTTTGCATTACGAAGACATAAATCAATAAGATTATTCGAAGTCCTTTCATTTTTTTTACTAAAAGAGCTAGGATAAAGATATTTATCTTTTCCTTTCTTATCAGTAAACAATGAAGGTGCAAAAATCAAGTACTTCATACCTGCGTCTTTCAGCATTTCCAATTCTTGCTGCCAACGGGTATCATCCCAATTTGCAACCAAAGACTCCTGAATAAAAGTCCCTTCTACTATTGGATATGGACATGTCTGACCTTTCTTCTCAAAAGTATAATTGTTTAGTTTATCCGACAAAGTTTCAATATAAGTATTAAAACATCTATCATCTTCATACAAATTTATTACACGTGAACCTCTTTCCAATACTTCTTTATACGCTGAATTATAACCTGTTTTCCGTCCGTATGCAAGACATATCTCACCATTTGCGTCGACTAAATAATCATTATTGTGATCATGTCCGGTAAATACACCAAGCACATCTCTTTTATCAAGCAAAGAAGAAAAAAGTCCGCTATTTAAATTAGGAGCACACACATCATCCTTTTTAGTTCCTATTAAAGATGATATATATTGTACTTGCACATATTCGGGTAACGGTATATGGAAAAATGCAAGAGAAGGAAGGATTTTACCATCTTTCTGCGTATAATAATCACTCTGATTTCGATACCAATCAATCTGGTCATGTTTTATCCAATCGTAATACCCGAAAGTTTTATCTTTAGGATAATCATGTGAGTCAAAAAGATAGAGAACCCATTTATCCTGGCTACCATCAGACGATTTAATTGGAAGAGAACAGTTCCCTACACCTGAAATATTGTTATTAGCATTGTATGTAACATTATAAGGTATAGTTTTTAATATTTCCAAGACTTGCGATGTAGTTATATCTGTTTCTGCATCGTGATTCCCGAATGTTACAGCAAAAGGCACTTTCGCTTCAACCATAGGTCGGGTTACTTCTTTCCAGGATTCAGCTGCACCCCAAGACACAACTACATCTCCAGTAATAATAACAAGATCAGGGTGTTCTGCTTTTATCAGTTTTCTCATTAATATAAGAGTACTGTCATTGCCTTTCTTGTATGACTCACCATTAACCCAATGAATATCTGTAAATTGGAGTATTTTAAACTTTCCATCTTTAAATTTTAAGATGGGTTGTTCTGTCTCTCCCTTTATTTCATTATTAAATAAAGTTACAGAGAGGATATTTTGTGGATAAACAAAATAAGCCATCAGTAGAAAGACAATAATTAATTGTTTTCGAAAAATAAGACTATTTTTATTAATGCTTTTCATTATATATATTTTTTAATCTCAACAAAATAAATATTCTGATATGTTCAAACTGGTACAACTAGATTACAAAGGGATGAATAATAGTAAAAACATAGCCAGAAAAGTATTTTATTTCAATTGTTCCAATACCTGCCAACATTGGTACAATCCGCGTGGTACATGAAAACAACCTTTCCATTTTCCTCCTTTGAGGGGAAGAAGTACTTCACCGCGACGGTTGAGGTAACCAAACCATTCGGGATATTCAGGATCTTTAAAGTGTGTCCATACATAATTGTGTATTTTCTCAAACCATTCCAGACATTCTTTTGAGCCGGTTAACTGATAACCTTTTAGCAAAGAGATCATAGACTCGATGTGCACCCACCAGAGTTTTTGGTCCCATTCCAATTGCTGAGTGGGATGTCCCAAACGATCCATAAAGTAGAAAATACCTCCATATTCTTTATCCCAGCCATAATTGAGCATTGTCAATGTAATGTCTTTCGCTTTTTCTATTAAATCGGGGCGGTTAAGACGTTTACCCAGATCCATGATAAACCACATAGCTTCAATGGAATGTCCGGGATTAACGACTCTACCGTCGAACGAATCGGAAAGTTCACCGTCCATGGTTACATTTTCAATGATTATTCCTCCTAATTCAGGACGATAGAAAACATCCATCACTTCGTGAACACATGTTTCAATAGTCTTGTCCAGAAAATCCTTATCAAGCAATGGTTCTATTTCCAATGCCAGATTACAAAGAATCATTGGTAAGGCAAAGTTCTTCAAATCACGAGTTCCCGGATACACCTTATTCCATTTGCCTTTAGGATTATCAACTTTGGAAAGAATAATCTCAAATGTCTTCTTTGCTATCTCGGCATACTCCTTATTACCAGTAGCCAGGCTCAGTTGTCCGAAAGCCATTGTAGCAAAAGTATAGGAAAATATATTGTAAGGTTCAATCAATGGGTTTCCTTGCCGATCAAGAGAAAAGTACCAGTTATAATTGCCGTCGTGACCATATTTTTTCAGAAATTCGCCTCCCTGTACAGCACAATCGAGCCATTCCTGTTTTTTTTCTACTTTATTATATAGCATGGAAAACATCCACACTTCACGGCCTTGGAGCCATATAAACTTGTCTGTATCAAAAACGGAGCCGTCTCTGTCAAGACAACTAAAATAACCGCCAAATTCTTTGTCCTGTGAGTTTTCGAGCCAGAAAGGAAGAACGCTGTTCAAGAGTTCATCTTTGTACTGTTTTGCCAAACTTTTAAAGTCCATAATACTATTTTTTAATGTTCTTTATTCTATGTTTTAAGTAATTTCTCAGGTTATATTTAAAATTAAGTGTACTCTATTTAATTATAAGGTCTACAGTTTATATAAAATAAGAGTATAAAATATCATATTTAAGTGTACACCTAAACAATAATATGCCTTTTAATATGATCTTATTTATCCCACATCTTTTCGATCTCTTCTAAGGATTTTCCGGTAGTTTCAGGCACAAGTTTCCAAATTATTAACATGTAAGGCACACACATCACGGCAAACAAAATAAATGTCCCTGCCGGAGTGAGATTTTCAAGCATCCAAGGAGTTAGCTGACCAATAAGATAAGTTCCAACCCACAAAGAAAATCCCGCAATGGACATAGCTAGTCCACGAACTTTAATCGGATACATCTCAGAAAGCAGCACCCAGATTACTGCACAAATAGAAACAGCACAACAGAAAATATATAAAAGGAAGCAAACAAGAAGGAATACATTTGGAATTCCAAGTTCTTCTCCTTTAATAAAGTAGAAAGCAATAAAAAACAAAGTAATAATCATGCCGGAAACCCCATAATAAACAAGTTTCTTTCGCCCCACCTTATCGATGATTGTCATAGCCAGAACTGTAGTCAGCATATTTACCGCTCCTACCAATACTTGATAGAATAATGAATCGCCATTGGATAATCCACTGCTCTCAAAGATTGTAGGTCCGTAATAAAGCACTGCATTGACTCCCATAAACTGTCCAAGAATAGCAATCGCCACTCCAATAAGCACCGCTTTGAGTATTCCCGGTTTCAGAATTAACCTCCATTCGGATTTGGCTTCCGACTGAGAGACTTGTCTGGTTTCATTCAGTTCAAATTGTGCATCTTTTTCATTTCCGTAAATACGTTGCAAAATACGTTGAGCAAACAGTTCTTTTTTCTTAAGAATTAACCAGCGAGGACTTTCTGGTATGAAGAATATAACAAGGAAGAAAAGTAAGGCAGGAAGAGATTCCATCCCCAGCATTCCTCTCCAGGCTTCTGTATGAAAGATTTTCAGCAATGCCGGATTACAAAGTTTTGCTGCTCCATCCAGAGAATATTGCAGCAACCAATAGTTTACAAGATAAGCTCCTAGAAAGCCTACTGTTACGGCCAATTGATAAAGAGAAACAAGTCGGCCTCTATATTTAGACACAGAGACCTCAGAAATATAAAGCGGAGAAATGATTGATACTACTCCAATACCCACTCCACCAATAATACGGTAAACCACTAATTGATAAAAATTACAGGAAATAGCACAACCAATTCCCGAAACAGAAAAAAGAATGGCAGAAAGAATCATAGTTTTCTTTCTGCCAAATCTGTCACTCAAAACTCCGGCACAAAGCACACCAGCAATAGAACCTACCAGTGCACAACCTACGAACCATCCCTGTTGAATGGAATCGAGAGAAAAAAGAGAAGTAACCTGTGCAATCGTGCCGGAGATAACTGCCGTATCGTAACCGAAAAGGAAACCTCCCAATGCAGCTACAACCGACAAGAAAATTACATAACCAATATTTACTGTTGATTTCATCTGTTTTTTATTTTATTTCAAAATATTCTTTATAGCGATCGTAAAGATGTCCAGCCTGAGCATAGGCTGATTGCGGACTCATAAAGTGTGAGAATTCGAAGGTAATTCCTTTGTCGTAACCAGCACGCTTGGCTGCTTCCAGTTTTAGACGGAGTTTATCAAACTTGATCGGAAAAAACTTAATAGGCATATCACGATCGAAAGATTCAGCGTTAGTCCAGCACTCCATATGATACTTGTCGGCAAGTTTCTTATTCACGGCAAAAAAGGCATCGAGTTCATCATAATCAATATGACCATCCTGAAAAGCACAGGCATTTACTACATCATGGATTCCGTCAAAGATCTCATTCCATTCCTTTTCATGTTGTTCAACGGATACTGCTTCTGCTTTGGTTAAGCCTGCACCAGCCATTCCCATAACTGCTTTTTTCCCATCAATCCATGGAGAAATAAAAGTTGGCAGCCCACCTGAAACATCCTTGCATTGCTTTCCCATGGCATGAAAAGCTCCAATCGCTCCCTTCGTAGCACGGCTTATTTCACCACTGATGTACCATCCGGCAAAGCTTTTATATCTGGAACCATATTTGCTCCAAACTTCATCTATTACATATTTATTATCTTCTACTTCCCAGGACATATCACCTGTATCCCAATATTTTCCAGAGTCATACAGTCCGAAGTAAAACTTCATATCGTACTTCTCTGCAAGTCGAAGATACATATCCAACAAATCAACAGAAGGCATATAACATCCTTTTTTCTTTAATAGATACTCTGATGGATAAGTCATAAACTTACGGTAACCGGAGCGAATAAGGATAACGGTATCAATACCCATACTCTTCATATAGCGGAAATCCAAATCCCATTCTTTTTCTCCCCAATTCTGGTGAGGAATGTCATGTGAGATCTCATCGAGAAATGTACCGGTTATCTTCAGTCCGTTATTTTTGGGTACAATAAGTTTGCTTTCGACAGAACTGTCAGGTTTTAGCCCTCCTGCCCCACTAATACTCTCCTCCTCCTTGAATCCCATCAAAGAAGGAATTACCATTGCAGAAGCTCCTGCAAGTGCAGCTTTTTTTAGGAAATCTCTACGTTCATTTCTTTCCATAATATATATTAATTCATTTATTATCTCTAAGATTTATGAGTTTACACCTCTTTGAGTAGACTGAATTCCAAAATCCTATTCAACTATGACTACTTTAAAAATTACCCCGCTCAACTTCTAATAAACTATGACTAAAAACTAAAATTAATTCAAGAGGTAAACAAAAAATGCAATTAACTTCATTTTATTGAAAATATAAAGAATTAGGTTAAACATGAAACATTATTAAAAATAATATTCGCTGCTACAAATATACAAATATTTATTATATAACAAATATTTAATCTATTTTTTTTTAATATAAGCCTTATTTTTCCCAATTAATATAAAACAAATACAAATACCAACCAAAATAGAATTATAAATCGACTATTTAATAATAAAAATAGTACTCTTTTTGATTAAAGATGAACATAAAGTGTTCTTATATAAGCAAAAAATTTATTAATATATATAAAACAAATAAAATAAATAGAGAAAGTCCAGACTTCACCAATATTATATTGAATGAAATCCGGACTTTCTCATCAAATCCTATACATTCTAAGAAATCATACTCAATTTCCTCCTGAAACAATAATCAAGACTAGCCCCAGAATAAATAGAACAAACATCAAAGTCAATAATATGTTAATCGACTTAGAAGCTCCTTTAAATTCTTTCCAAATGAATACGCCCCACATAGCAGCAACCATAGTTGCTCCTTGTCCTAAAGCATAAGAGATAGCCGCTCCGGCCTTACCTGCAGCAATATAACTGCAAGCTGTACCAAGTCCCCATATAACTCCTCCTAAAAGACCAACTATATGAGTTTTCATACATCCTTTAAAGTATTGGCTATAACTAACTGGTTCACCAACAAAAGGCTTCTTCATCACCAATGTATTGAAGATAAAATTACTAGCTAAAATACCTAAAGAAAAAATAAACAGAGCTGAATATGGAGTAACCATTCCTGCAGTAGGTGATTCTAAATGATCTAAATCCATTGCTGAAGCCACAAAACGATAGAAAAAAGACATTAAAACACCTGCACATATAGCAACAATGAGGCCTTTCTTTTTTGTTTTGCTTTCTTCATCACTCTTTGTAACTTTGCCTGAAGCCACCCCATTAAATATAATGGCAACAACAATAAGCGCTACTCCCAAGAATAAGATCATAGGATCACCTTTAGGTGCACCTATATAATTAATAAGTACACCTAGAACAAGAGCTAGACCAACCCCAACAGGAAATGCCACAGACATACCTGCAAGAGAAATAGCTGATGATAATAGAATATTTGAAGCATTGAAAATTATACCTCCTATAAAGGCACTCCAGAAATTTCCACTGTTTACCTGAGACAAATCTTCAATAAAGCTTCGTCCATATTCTCCGTTACTGCCAAAAGTAAAACCGAAAATAATGGATAAAAGAACAATACCGATGACGTAATCCCAGTAAAACAGTTCGTATCGCCATGATTTTGAAGCCAATTTTTGAGTATTGCCCCAAGATCCCCAACAAAACATAGTTACTATGCAAAGTAATACTGCTAACGAATAATTTTCTACTATAAACATAATTTTATTTTATTAGTTAATAATTTAATCAGATAGATTTAAGAATATACAATGACTTTATTTATCTCTGTTCTTTATCATTTGCAAAAGCAATTCCGGCTCATCAGTTGTGATATAATCTACACTACTTTCCAGGTAGCTTTTAAACTCATCTTTGTCATTCACTGTCCATACATTTGTAGTCAAACCTAATTTATGTGCTGAATGAACTAATTCAGGATCAGATCGATAAGAATAAAATGAATAATCTATTCCTGCTATATTATCAGATTTCACTTCATTTACAGATTTGTCTCCAGATAGATAAGCAGTCTTGGCTGAAGGATCCAAATTATGGCCATGTTTTAATGCATCATAACTAAAACTTATATATTCTACCCAACCTTGAGCTTTCATCTGATGAACTATTGATATAATACTATCAGTAAGTTCTAATGTCCTCTCTTTACTTACCCCTGAAGATTTTATTTCTAATATTAAAACCGTTTTATATTGAGTCTTTCCTTCTGCTAAATACTCTTTCAAAGTCGGAACCTTATCTCCCGTAGGTAAAACCACTTTTGACAATTCCTGATAAGTAGAATGTTCTATAGACAGCCCTCCGATTTCTGAATCATGAGATATAACTGCAACATTGTCAGACGAAAGCCACACATCAAATTCAGATCCTGCACATCCCAGTTTGAACGCATTTTCAAGTGAACGAATAGAGTTTTGTGCTACTTTAGTATTTTTCCATGCACCTCTATGTGCAACAACCTTATTTTTTATAAATTCATCTTTTACAAGCTCAAATTCAACCTCACTTCCATCTGCTTCAACTTTTATTGCATAACGGAAAACAGGGCTTCCTTCCTTTATTGCTACATTTTTCCTTAAACGAATAACGCCTTTTTTATTTATAGAGAATATGTTAGCTGTATCCTGTAGCAATCTCACCTTATATATTTTATTTGAAGTCAGAGAGATTAAACGCCCCACAAAGGCTCCCTTTTCATTTATCGGTATTCTATAGCTATCAAGACTGTATTTTTTAACGGGAGATTCAGCTTTCGTATTAACAGAAAGGAGAGTCAACATAAGAAAACAAAACAACTCTATTCTTTTCATAATCATTTCAGTTGTAACCTTAACCTATTTAAAAGTGATCAATATTAGAAGAATCTGTATAAATAATAGCATCTCCCAAATAGACTTGCGCTTTAGAATCTGGATTTAACCAATTAAACGCAACTTTATGCACCCCTTCTTTTAATTGATATATCCAATATATATCGACTCTTCTGGAATCCAGTGTTGATACAGGCAGTTTTATTGTTTCCATATTTTTGCCATCTACCGTAACTTCCACTTCTGCAATATAATTACTATCCGGGGATTGCACATATCCCTTAAAAACAGCTCCGTTTCCATTAAACTCAACATCCGTTTCTTTATTCAAAGATTTACCGACTGATTTTTTTTCTTTAGGGAAATGCCCCTCAAAGGATTGCTCATAATTAACAGCTACTGGTTTTTGGCATTTTATTATAATATTATTATTAACCACCTTGCCTCCTTTTTCTGAAATCATTGCTAATGCATGATTATAGCTCACTGCATAAGCCTTGTTCAAAGAATAGTTTGAATGTGAGAATTTTCTGTCTTCTATTCCCAATAATGGTTTTCTCCAAACCTCTGGAATCTTACTGTATCCCAGCATAACCCCTAAAATTCCTGCTGCAGTAGATGGATTGCAATCAGCATCTAATCCACAACGAGTTGAAATTTCTATTGATTTTCCAAAATCACCTTGCCCGTATAATAAACCTATTGCAACATAAGCACTATTAATTAATGCATCAATATCAAGCGGAACAAAAACTCCATCGGGGCATCCTATATCGCTGCTCCATTTCTTTTCACATTCACACCATGTTTGCTTCCAATCATTCGGATACATTTTATGCCATTTTATTACATCGCTAATGCACTGATAGAATTCACTCTTAACCGGTATAGTTTTCAATGCCTCAGAAACAATAAATTCAACATCATTAGATGTATAGGCCAAAGAATACATCGCCGCAACAAAGACTCCGCCATACCAACCATTACCATAGGTCATTATATGCCCAATCTTGTCAGATATCTCAGAAGATGTATTAGGCATACCCGGAGACATTATTCCTGCAAAATCTGCCTCTATTTGAAAATCAATATCATCCGCATGTGGATTATTCAGCCAATTTCCTGAGGCCGGAGGCATTATTCCATTCAAAACATTATTACGGGCAACCTGATTGGCATGCCAAAGAGGATAACTGGCATGTGCAAAAGCTATCGCAAAAGAATCTGCAGGAGCTTTAAGTCCTAGACGATCAAAAACATCAACAAATGTCAGGTTTACATATACATCATCATAGAGTCCCGGAAAATTATCATAATACCATTTAATGCTTTCATTATTCCATTTCAAAGGGACATAATCTTGAATCATTGTCCCATTATATAGAAACTCAACCGGCCCCCCATATGTACATCCTATTGTTTTTCCAGCCCATCCCCCTTTTACTTTATCCAAAAGGACAGCCTTCGTCAACACCCTTTCGCTAGAAATATTATCACCTTTGCCATTTAATAATGGACATGAAAACATATCAACCGAAATGGTAAAGATGAAAACACTTAAAAATAATCTGATCTTTATCATAAACCTTATTTTAAATTATTTCGTTTCTATATGGTGCAGATGACTGGGCTCCCATGCGAGTTACTGATATTGCAGATGCTTTACATGCAAACTGAACAGATTCTTTAATTGATTTACCCTCCATTAATCCCACAATTAATGCACCATTAAAAATATCTCCAGCAGCAGTTGTATCGACAGCTTTTACTTTTAGAGAAGGAATAATTTCGGACTGAAAATCTTTATATATAAACGCACCTTTTGACCCCATAGTAATTATAACATTATTAACCCCCAATTCATACATCTTCTTTGCAGCCAACAAAGCGGAATCCTCATCAATCACCTTTATTCCGGTAATAATCTCAGCTTCCGTTTCATTTGGCGTAATTAAATACAATTTACTCAGCAAGCTGTTTGGTAAAGCCTTAGCAGGAGCTGGATTTAAAATAACAGGTATATTCTTTTGGTAAGCAATATCTGCTACCGTTTGTATAGTCTCCAAAGGAATTTCCAATTGCATTAATATATAATCAAATTGTTCGATTATACTTGGTAAATCCGGAACATCTGAGACGTTAAGATTTGCATTTGCTCCAGGAGCAACAACTATGCAATTTTCTGCATTATGATCTACAGTTATTAAAGCCACACCAGAAGCATTATCAGGATCAACCAAAACGTACGAAGTATCAATACCTTCGTTTTCAAATAGTTTCTTTGATGTTTCACCAAATGCATCATTCCCTATTTTACAAATGAAAGTAACATCTGCTCCTAAACGAACTGCCGCAACAGCTTGATTAGCACCTTTACCCCCAGCATTCATAAAAAAAGTACCTCCCAAAACAGTTTCACCCGGTTTTGGTAAGCTATGTGATTTTACAACCATATCAGTATTTACGCTACCAACTACTAATAGTTTTTTTCTTTTCATAGTATTTTTTCTTAGTATATTATTTCCAGTTATCTGATCTATATTGAAGCAAAGGCAAACCATTAGAGTCAAAAAGATCTGGTATCGCATCATTAGTAAAACAATACCTAAATGCGATAGGATGAAGAACCTTATTTGACTCTATAACAATCTGATTTTTTACATTTTTCACAACCTTAGCTGTGTAAAACAATTTATCTTCACCTGCTATTTGAAAACACCCTGAAGCTTCTTTACCCTTCGTTTTTAACTTATCCAATGACTTTATATTCATTACAATTTTATTTCCATCGATCTTCCATGCTTCAATTACAGGATGATTAAACACAGATTGAGTATGATATTGTTTAGACAAGACATAATCAGCAACCCTTTCACCTGCTCCTTTTTTATTTCTGGGATGAATATCAGCAACATCATCAGTCAAGTCAGCAACAGAAACCAAGCCCACATTTGAAACTGTTTTAGATACAAGTTCTTGTTGTTCTCTCAAAAGCGCAGCATTTATGCCGGAATAACCATTCCATGGAGATATTTGCACCAAATAAAATGGAAAATTATTTGCAAATTTATTTCGCCACACATTAATCATAGAAGATAAAAGCTGTGAATAGTCAGAACAGTTATCTCCAACATTGGCTTCGCCTTGGTACCAGAGAACTCCGGCAAAATTATATCTTGATATTGGATTTATCATTGAATTATATAATAATGAAGCACCTTTAGGAGCCCAGCCATATGGTTCAATATTTGACAAAAACCTTTTCATATCTTTATTATCGAAAGATTCATTTGGCATCCACACTTGTATACATGTACCTCCCCAATATGCACCAACCAACCCTACCGGTTTATTTATAGCATTGTTGAGCTTTTTACCGAAGAAATAGCCTAACGAACTAAAATCCTGCATTGTATTCTTGTTACACAACACCCATTTGCCTTTGCAATCACTTCTGGGATATTCGTCATAATCTTGTTCTATTTGAAAAAAACGGATAGAATCATTCTCACAAGTATTTAAAGATTCCGGATCATTTAATCCCCATTTATAATTAAATTCCATATTTGATTGTCCTGAACATAACCAGACCTCTCCTACAAGTACATCTTGTATTTTAACATACTGTTTTCCACATATAAATTCTATCTTATATGGTCCTGTACCTTTCGGAGTTTTAACTGTAGTCTCCCAAAGGCATCTTGCATCAATAGGAACAGATATTGTATCCTTATCATTCCAGCTACAAACGATCTTTACCGTTTCTGAACCTGGTCCCCATCCCCATAACTTACAATCTGATGATCCCTGCAGAACAGCATGGTCGCTTAATATAGAAGGCAAACGCAGTTTAATTTGTGCCGATACCTGATTTGACAAAAAAGGGCACATTATAAGTATCAAGGCTATAAAATAATTTTTCATTTTCAATTAACTATTTATTAATGATATTAGTATCATACCATTTTTTGTACTGATTATATAGCCTTACAGACTCTTGATTCTCATGTCCGGCGTAAGCTTTTGAACCGGGTTTATTCATACATCCAATATACTGATAACATAATATTTTATCTACAAAAGGAGAAAGATCTTCCATCTGTTTCAAGATACGCGTCTCAAAATCAGCAGGTAAAAGATTGCCTTTGGTACCTTCTTCGAAATAGAATAGTTCCATATCGGCCCAAATCCTTGCCCGTGATGCTTTTTGATGTGCTTTGTATAAATTCTCAAAATATCTGGCAGGCTCACCCAGTCTGGTAGAATTTACACCTACTCCATCCTGATAAGCAATAATATCAATATTCATCCGTTCTAGTTGCTTAACAAAAAAGTCGTCTGACTTCTCTGCTTTTATATTGTATGGAGCAATCATATTTACACAATCGGGCATTAACTGTTTTGCCGTTCTTGCACAATCATTCATATAATTGATAAAAGCTTCATCAAAATATGGCATTAAATACGATTCATTCGGAAAATACCATCCATAGAAACTTTTATGATGACCATATTTCTGTGCAACTTCTTCCATTGCCTTAGCCCGAAGTTTTCTAATTCCGGGGTCCTTCATTAAGAATTCACCTTTTTGGCAATCATCCCAAAAATCATTGCTGACAAAAAATCTGATTCCCACTTCATCTGCTGCTGAAAGAACAGCCTCCAATGGATCATCACAACCTAACCGGTATTGCGGTGCTAATGCAGATGGATAAATTGCTTTTCCATCTAAAGCTATTTCCTGCAACACAAGATATTCAAATCCAATTTCACTTATTTCCCTGATCTTCTCTTTCCATTGCTCTGTTGTAAACTTAGCTAAAGCTGGATCCCAATATCTTCCTTCTGAAGGTAAAAGATGCTGAAACTCAAACCAAGATCCTGAGATAGGTTTTATATTGGGGTTTTGCGCCATTGATTTGAGCAATTTAGATTGCAATCCACCGGGAATAAGAAGTGCCGCAGAACTAACGCCCAAAAATTGTAGAAAATTTCTTCTATTCATTTTATACTATTTTCTATTATATAATCTCTAAAACATTCTGTTTGTAAAACTAATTCATTTTAACAGGAACTAATTTCACAAAAGAAACACCATGATAAGGCACATCTGTAGTAAAAGAACTATCCACAATGCCCAAGTCTTGCTGACGCCATAAATCATGTATCATATATTTTCCTTTTAAACCTAGCTGAGATAAATTCAACGTCATTTTATACTTCATAGTTTGAATTCTCTCACTTTCGCTTTGATCCCAAACAATAGCATATGGATCAATATTGAACAAACCAACTGCAACAGCACCATCTTCCAGACATTTATACCATATTTGTCCGTTGCCAGTTAATATTTTCTTTGCCGGCATAACCAAAGGATCTTGGTCAACACCAATCACTTCATCATTGGTAAGCAGATTCAGGGTAAAATCATCCATATTATCCATATCGCATCCAATCAGTAATGGAGCAGACAAAAGGCTCCAAAGACTTATATGAGAATATTGCTCGTCAGGTGTCAAGTACGAATCATGAGCTTTTGCGCCCCAACCCTTTCCAAGTGTTCCAACAACCAACATATCCGGATCATTATAACCACCAGGTTTAGTTACTGATGCACATACATCCTGAAAACATCCAATGGCTGTTACCACATTCCATTCATCAGTAATATCTCTTGTTGTTCTCCATAAATTACCGCCAGCTTCCTGTGCCCAATTCCAAACGTTGGGAGCTCCAAAGCCTACACAATAAGCAATATCACGATCAACCTTATCTAGTGCTTTTCTCATAACAATATAAGGTTCTTTAATTAATTCTTCTGTTGGCACAGGAGCTACTTGATTATAAAAGCAATAATCATACTTGAGATAATCTACTCCCCACTTTGCCCAGGTTTGAGCATCTAATTCTTCATGCTTATAACTGCCTAAATATCCACCGCAAGTCAACGGGCCTGGAGATGAATAAATTCCAAATTTCAATCCTTTCGAATGAATATAATCGCTTAGATCTTTAAAGTCTGGGAATTTCTGATTACCGGTAAGTTCATCATTTGCCGTTCTCTTCTCAGCCTCCCATCCATCATCAATATTAACATAAGTCCAACCATGGTTAATCAGCTTACGACTCATAAAGTCAGCTGCATTCTTTACTTTTTTATCATCTACACTAAGTCCCCAGCAATTCCAGCTGTTCCATCCCATTGGAGGAGTTAAGCTTATTTTATCCCCAACTACTATTTTAATAATCCTAAAATCGCCGCCTAACTCATTATCGGCTCTGACAATTACATTATATGTACCTTTTTTATTTAAAGAGCCTGTAATTATACCTGTTTCCTTATTGATGGATAAACCATCGGGCAGTTGATAAGCAGAAAATACAATAGGTCTTTTTCCTGTAGCTGCAACAGTGTATAAAAAAGGACTGTTGGGTCGCACACCAAACACTTTTGGCGAGTTTATTTTTGGAGTTTCTTTTTCTTTTGGCGTTAATATATATTTTTCAGTTGTAACTTTCTTATTAGGAACAACACTTTCCGATGTTACATTACCAGAAGTAATAAGCTTTACATTTAGCCAGTCTGCATGGTCATACATTATTCCATCCCCTGCTTCACCCACAATCAGTGCTACTTTATGAATATTTTCAAGGTTTACTGAAAAATGTTTAGCTGGCATTCCTTTGTGCATGATTCCACTATGCCATATTGTTTTTTTGTCTGCTATAAGCATAAATTCAATATTCCCACTAAAATCATTATTATCATCGGCTCCAACAAAACCTGATATAGACTTAGCCTTGCCATCCAGATTCAATAAAAAACGGCTAATTGAATGTGTACCAATTCCACGCTGGTATTTCTTTCCTCCAACTATCAGAGGAGAACCAAGAACCGACTTATTTATCTGGGCGGTACCCCAATCCTGGTAAACTACATCGACATTAAGTTCATCCAGCCATACTGTTTTTGAGAAGGTGCAAAACGGCAACAACAGGAAAATCAATAAGATACTCTTTTTCTTCATAATACAACTAATTTAAAAAGAACGTGTCTCCATAAATAACTAAATGTGAAATAAATGGAGACACGTTTTTATCATACACTACATATTAATCACTTTTTAACACATTTCAAGTAATAATCCTTTCCGTCTATTTTTACTTTAACGATATAAACACCTTCTGCAAGTCCTGTTGCATCAATATTAGTATCGCTATTTGTTGACTGTAATACTAAATGTCCATAAATATCATAAAGTACAACATTCTGGATTTTTTGATTGCCTGAAAGTATCATTGAAATAGAGTTACGTATAGGATTCACTATTTTAACGATATTTCCATTATCAGCCTCAACATTATTAATACCAGTCAATGAGCTATACTTAAAAGACTGTTCGTTCGACCAATCACTCCATTTTAAATTATGATCGCGATATCGGGTTCTCCATGCATAAGTTTTTCCTTCAACTAATGTACCGGTACTAAAAGTATGTTGAAGCAAATTTATCCCTTTATTTAAATCTCTCGCATTTCCATAACTATCTATTCCATAAATATTTCTCCAATCGGTAGTTACATCTAACAAAGTAGAAGAATAGTCACCAGGAGTTGATGTAGCCTGAACTTCAACAGACATCAGGTTATCTAGCCCAACAAAAGGAGAAGACAACAGATAAATACTATCATTCTTTAAAACTGCAGAAGCACATGATGGAGTCTCAGGTTTTGCCTGATTCAGTTTACGATACCATGAATCTATCAGATTAAGATTAGGCGTTGGATTCTTAGCTAAATCTCCTACACCATAAACTTTAAATATATGAGACTTATTTTTAACATCAATATCAGCATATATAAAGAAGTTCTGGGTATATGACATGTTTATTGCAGGTCTATCAATAGCTGATGATGAGAAATAATCTCTGTCACCGCCACCACCACCGCCGCAAACAAAACTGATATCTCCGTTCGAATTAGGAGCCAAAGAAGTGATTGTACCATTTTCATAATCATGAGTATGGCCGAATGATAATTGTTGCGCTTTGGAATACTTCCGCATAATATCCAACATATCCCGGGAATATTGACTTTCTCCTTCCGCCCATAATTCACTATATGGACAATGATGGATAAAACAAAATACCCTGTCTACCAACGGATCATTTTCAGCATCCTTCAATAGCTGTTCAAACCAGGATTTTTCCTGATCTCCAAAAGTATATACTATATTGGAGTTAAGACCAACAAATAAATTTCTGGCAACTTTAAAGGACCAAAAACGTTCAAATATTCCGTCCGGAGAAGAGAAAGGAGTAATATCATCAAATTTCATATAAGAATAAAACAGAGGACTATCTACTTCGTGATTTCCCGGAGCAATAGCAAATGGTAACCTGCAACTCAGAGGTTCCATTGGATGAAGGAATTCTGTGGTATATGCACTGATACTATTTCCTTGCTGAATACAATCCCCTGTATGTAGAACAAAATTCAAGCTATCGGCATAATCATCACCAAATAAATTTTTCATTTGTGTTACAGCACTATTCACAACTGTTGTTGTTTTATCAGGATTTTGCTGAGTATCGCCAAAAAGTAAAAAGCGAATATGTCCATCCGAATAAGATTTATCCGGTTGAGTTCTGAATGAATACATTGGAGAATCTCCACTACCGCTAGCCACTTGATAATAATATTTAGTGTTTGGCTGCAAGCCTGTCAGTTTAACAGTGTGCCATATATACGGATAACTATTTATTGTTTCATAGGTTCCTGTTTTACTATCAGTTAAGTTCGTTGTAGTACCATAATTAACTTGCGTTTTTACCGTCGATGTATCCTGCCATGACACATACATATAATCAGATCCCGGAGTTTGTAAATAAGGTTTCACTACCGGAATGTCATACTTATATTTTTCAGTGTGTCCATATCCTCCCAGATTAGCAACTTGTGCATCATTTAAAGCTCCATCATACAAAGAGACTTCTGCAACATCTAAAGTGCCATCCTCACCATCATCATCTGCAAACAGAAGAAACTTCTTATCTAGAGAGAAACGGCCATCTGAATATTGAATATTGCAAACATTTATTAAATTACCATCTAAATAGTATTTATATGAATGATCTAAACTTACAGAAATAACTAAACGATACCATTTATTAGGAGAAACAGCAAAGGTACTATACCCTGTAACATATGTGCCAATATGTCCGGATTTATCTATAAAGCAGTCTCCATCAGATGTATTTGTAGGATCTGTTTGAAAGAAATTATGCCAAACATCTACAGTTGGTATCTTAAAATCAATAACCAGGGAATAGTCATTTACATTCTTAAACCCACTCTTAACAGGAATACCATGATTTACCGTGAAATAAGTGCCAGTTTTAACCGTAACAGCGCCATTAGATGCATCCGGACCATCAGCTTTCTGTACTCCTGTGCCCGTTTGAGTTAATGCATTTCCGACCTCTGCTTTCAAAAAATTACTGGAATCATCAAATTTCCACCATCCTACCTTGTTTTGACTAAAAGAGAAACAAAGATTAACAAAGAAAAGTATTAGTGTAAATATTAGTTTTTTCATATTCATTCAATTTAAGATTTTTAAAAACGTCTCTCCATCAACAAGAGAAGTAAACGGAGAGAACGTTTTTTATTTCAAGCTACCTATTGATTACTCTTTAATACATTTTAAATAATAATCTTTCCCATCCATTTTTACCTTGGCAATATAAATTCCTTTTTCAAGTCCTGATACATTGATTTTAGTATCACCAGTCATTGATTGTAATGCTATATGTCCATAAGTATCATAAAGAATCACATTTTGAATTGCCTGATTGTCCGGACATATTATTGTTACAAAATCAGTTACCGGATTTACAATTTTAATATTGCTCTCCTTATTCATCTTAATATTGCCAAAGCCTGTTGATACTTGTCCTGCCGCTCCCAATGCAGCAACTTGTGCATCATTTAAAGCGCCATCATACAATGAAACTTCTGCGATGTCAATATCACTATCTTCACCATCATTATCAGCAAACAACAGTACTTTCTTATCTAAAGAAAAACGTTCATCTTTATTTTGCATATCACACAATTTTACCAAACTACCATTCAGATAATATTTATATGAATTACCTAAATCTGCAGAAACGACAAGCCGATACCAAACATTTGGAGAAAGCGGCTCAGGAGCGTAACCTGTAGCGTAAGTACCAAGAATTCCGGATGTATTTATAAAACAATCTCCATCAGAGGTGTTTGTTACATCTGTTTGAAAGAAATTATAGTAAACACCTAAAGTCGGGAGCTTAAAATCTATAACTAAAGAATATTGATTTACACTTGTTTCTTTTTCCTTCACTGCTATACCATGATCTACCTCAAAATAGGTTCCTTGCTTAACCACAACAGCACCATTAGAAGCATCCGGGCCATCGACTTTTTCCACACCTGTTCCCACTTGAGTTAATGGTTTACCAACTTCGGCTTTTGTGAAATTAGTGGCGTCATCAAATTTCCACCAACCTACTCTATTTTGACTAAAAGAAAAACAAAAACTAACGCTAAAAAGTATTGATGTGAGTATTATTTTTTTCATATTCATAAGATTTAAAATGTTAGTAATAAAAGGAAAAAACACGTAACTAATTTTTGCTATTCAGTTCAAAGCTACCCATATTCACTTTGTATGTAAAGAAGTTGCCAAACAGGAGGGCTTTCATTTCCACTCAAACAGGATTTTTTCTTTAGTACTAAAGCATTCATTCCCAAATGTGCAGATTGAATTCCAGCAGTCGTCCTGTAGACACCTTCTCCACGAACAAGAACATCTACCTGACTTTTGCATGAATTAAAGAAATGTATGCAAAAACTAAAAAAAGTCATTTTTATACAATCCATAGCAATAGTTATTTAAGAATCCTGGTTAAGATGAAAAATAATTTTCAGTTAAATTACCTTGCCAAAAATATGCATTATTTATTATATAACAAATATATAATCTATTTTTTTTCTTAAATGCACATTATATATCCTATATTTAACAAAAAACAAAGCGCAATTATGAAAAATAAATCTAATAAATGAAATGATTAATAATGCACGCCTCTATATTTATAGATAAAATCAGGTTCACTTTATAAATAAAATATTAACCAATATTTAACTCATTCAACAAAATAGATATTGATTAGAAGTCAGATACTACATTAATATATATAAGTATGATATATATTTCATCTTTGTCACAGTTTTAAGATAAAGGAACTTATATTATCTCAATCTTTATCTTTAAACTCAGCCTTCAGAAAAGTAATTAGCTAATATGAACTGGTTGATAAAAGAAATTCTCAGGATTTACTTTAAAAAAGTATAACTTATAATTAATCTATCCTTGTACAAAACAATTAATTCTTCTGTACAAAACAATTAATTCTATTGTACAGAACAATATATTCTTTTGTACAAGAGATTCAGAACTATTCAGGAAACTTTTTATTTTCTTCCTTTATAATTAGAAAAAACAAAAGCTAAAATATACTTTGATGTTACACTAGTGGCAGATAGCAGATATAAGTAGCAGATGATTTTTCGGATCTGCCACATAAAAAAAGCCCATTATCAGGGCTTTTTATTTAAATTAGTAGCAGGTGGCAGATGTTTTTTTATTTTTATCTAGATTCTTATGCTGGATAAGTTCTATTATGAGTAATACGATATTTCACTATCACCCTGTAGAGCTTCCATGTTGCTTTACCTGCTAAATACTGATTAAAGACAATGCCTCCAACAATCAGTAACAGACCAATATAGGTGGAAATATAAATATGTTCACCCAGAACAACGGCAATAAGGAATAAAGACATAAAAGGTGAGAAATAACAGAGCTGATTAACCAGCGCCGGGTTATTAGTTGTACGAATTGCTATTCCAAAACAGATAAAAGGAACGCCTATTTCGAAAGCTCCTACGTACATTCCTGCAAGAAGACTTGAAACATTGTGCACATTTACTCCTACAAACAAAGCTGCCAACAATAGATAGAATGTCCCAAAAAGGAATCCCATAAAAAGAGAAACCGTACCATCTATTTCTTTATTCTTATTATTAATCATCCAATAGCTTGCCCACAAAACCGCACTTATCAAGCATAGGAATATTCCAGGTATTGAAATTCCGGTAATAGCAGAGTTACTTGCTCCTACTGAAATAAATATGACTCCCAGCAAAGAGACAACCAGACCCACATATTTGGGTATAGGAATAGGTCGGCGTGTAAAAACGGCCAGCATTATTAATAAGAGAATAGGCCATGAATAATTGATTGGCTGAGCTATCTGAGCAGGTAACATAGAATAAGCCTTAAATAAGACAAGATAATATGCTACCGGATTCAGCAGACCAATTCCTGCAAAACGCAGCCATTGTTTTCCGCTAAAGGATCGGACCAGATTAAGCTTTTTCTGAAATAGTAGTACTATTGTAAAAATAAACAATGCAGTGCAACTGGCAATCAGTATTAGCTCAAAGTAACTCAGACTTTTTAAAGCAATTTTAAAAGCTGTAGCTACAGTAGACCAACTCAAGACAGCCACACTGGCATAAACAATGGCTTTAGAACTTTTCTCCATAAAATATTATCTCAGTGCCTCTACTTCATCAGTTGTTAAAGGAATCTTCTTTCCGAGTCTCCGTGATCCGTTTTCAGTAATCAGATAATCTTCTTCATTGCGGATACCTCCAAAATCTTTATAGGTTTCAAGCTTATCATAGTTAATGAATTCTGTGAAGCGCTTCTCTCCTTTCCACAAATCTATCAATTCAGGAATAAAATAGATGCCCGGTTCAATGGTTAAAACAAAACCTGGTTCAAGTTTACGTCCCAAACGAAGAGATTTACGACCAAACTGNGTNCTCTTTGGTNCGCCATNNNAACCNACATAAACTTCNCCNAGATTNTCCATATCATGAACATCCANTCCCATCATGTGTCCTAATCCACAAGGAAAGAACATGGCATGAGCTCCGGCACGCACAGCCTCATCAGCATCCCCCTTCATAATTCCAAGAGATTTCATACCTTCTACAATCACCTTTGATGAAAGTTCGTACACCTCCTTAAATGGAACTCCCGGGCGAAGGGCCTCAACAGCGGCAAGATGGGAAGCCACCTGAATATCATAGACATCTTTCTGACGATTTGTAAATTTCTTACTGGCAGGTATAGTGGAAGACATATCTCCGGCATACCCCATTGCGGTTTCGGCTCCGGCATCAATTAACAACATATCGCCTTCCTTTACCACATTACCATGATAGTGATTGTGTAATGTTTGTCCGTTTATTGTAGCAATAGTAGGAAATGAAAGTCCGCCACCTGCCGATATAGCAATATCTTCCAAAGCACCGGCAACATCACTTTCTCTCATTCCAGGACGAAGCATTTGCATTGCTTTTATATGCATATCAGCTGTAACATTGCAAGCTTTTTCTATTTCTTCAATCTCTTCAGCCGATTTATAATTTCGTTGGTTAACAACCGCACGGATAAAAGAAACTGAAGCATCCTCTGGTTTCGGTAAATATCCAAGCAAATTCATTAATTTCAATTTATGTTCCGGTCTGTAAGTCGGCAAAAAATGAATCTTTTGGCCTTTTTCAAGAGCGCTCTTCAAATAAGATTCAAGACTTTTAGCGGGTTGCGTAGATGAGATTCCTACTCTTTCGCTTTTCTCTTTGATCGTTGGCTGAGTACCCATCCACACAATATGATCAATTGTAAGCTCATCGCCGAAAATAATTTCTTTATTGTTATCTATATCAATAATAGCAGATAAGCCTGCATAGGGCTGTCCGAAAAAATAAAGGAATGTGGAATCCTGACGGAACGGATAAGTATTATCCTCATAATTCATTCCACACTCATCATTTCCCAGAAATAATAAAATACCGGAAGCGACAGTTTTCCTGAGCTGTTCTCTTCTCTTTATGTAAGTTTCCTTTTTAAACATAACTTTTATATTTTAAGTAGTCATTATCTCTTTGACAAATCATCATACAAAGTCTGCAAATAAGCTTTTGCAGGGATCAGATTAGCACTTTTCTTCTTACCCAGATCAAGTACAACTTTATTAGCTTCACAATCAAATATCATCTGATTCTGAGGAGTTGCCATACCAAATCCATTTGGATAAGTAAAGTAACCAAAGTGAGGAGAAGATGTATTTAATATATTCTTACTAAAAGTAAATTCTTTGTGCGGTAATCCCAACTGATATAGTAATGTAGCCGCAATATCTATCTGAGAGGCATAAGTATCAACTTTCAACGGCTTTTTAACTGCTCCTCCCATAATAATCAACGGTATTTGAAAACGCTCCACATTGTGGTTGGTTATTGAAGCAGGATAGTGCATGGCATGATCGGCCACTAGAACAATTACTGTATTTTTCCAGTATTTTGTTTTCTTATACTGATCAATAAACTTTCCTAGGCAGCTATCTACATAAAATACAGAGTTAAGATATGGTTCTTTAAATTTATGAGATGGCACATCAAACGGTTCATGACTGCTTGAGGTCTGAATTGTTTTAAAGAAAGGTTCTTTCTGTGCACCGGCAAGATCAGAAGAAGCACGGTTAAACAAATATTGATCTGGAGCTCCCCATTTAGACATTCTTTCAATTAAAGGAAAATCTTTATCACAGACAATTCGATCATATCCTTGTGATAATAAATAAGAACGCATATTTGTAAAATTAGCATCTCCACCATAATAATATTCTGTAGAGTAACCAGCTTTCTTCAATGACTTAGATATTGAAGGTAATGACTGACTACGTTGAGGATATTTCATTATTGAGGTTGTAGGCTGAGCCGGATAGCCACTTAGAATTGAAACAAGGCCACGATCTGTACGAAAACTGTTTGCATAAAAATTAGTAAACAATATTCCTTCATTACAAAAGCGGTTCATACTGGGAGTTACATCAGGCAATCCGCCTAATGGCTGAATTACTTTCGACATAAAGCTTTCCAGAACAATAAAAATGACATTCGGATTTTTAGTGGTAAGAAGTGACGGAATGCTATCTGCCTGAGCCTGATCTTTCATCTTCGCAAATTGAGTTGCAGCTTCATTATCTTTCATAAAACGATACTGATCTTCAAAAGACTGTTCACGTGACAGTGATTCCATCAAACTAAAACAAGGATTAACAGCAGCATGATTCAATTCAATTTTATCACTGAAATAGGCCCATCCCACATTCATGGTTGAAACAGAAAATCCTCCCCTAATGGGAATAAAAAGAAAACCTGTGAGAAATAACAATATTAGAGATGTTCTTTTACGACAAAATGGCTTCTTTATCTTTTTCCCAGGCTTAAGCAAGAAGTGATAAAAAAGGAAAAAGAAAACAGAGATAACCACTATCACTGCAAACAATCCTAATAATATAGTTATAAGATCAGCACTTGCAAAAGCATCCTTCGGCGTTTTTAAATAAAAAAGCGGCGTAGAATCGAGCCTGAATCCCCAGTATTTATAAAGAATAATATCTGATACAAAAATAAGTCCCAGGAGCATGGCAACAATCCCGTAGTACACTTTAAAAATCCATTTTATAATGGGAGAATTAAACCACAAAGAAGCGATAAGAAATAAGCCTGGCAGTACAGTCAGATAGCCAGATATAGAGGCGTCAAGCGGCAAGCCGTGCCACATAACCAACAAATAATCCATAAACGAACAACCATGATACAGGTCATGATAGTACAACATAAATAAAGGTTTCTGAATTACAAACAATAATATGAAAAGTGCATATGTTTTTAGCAAAAAATAAAATCTGTCTTTCATTATTCTCTTAACTATTTTCCAACGTTCCCAATCAAATTCACACAAAAGTAATATACTTTGTTAAAAACTCCACTATTCTTCATAAAGTAATATTTTTTTTTAGCACTTTTGTAGTTGATTATTATTTATATAACCTTTTGAATGAAAAAATTAACATCAACGCTCGTATTATTTTGTATTATGAACCTAACCCAAGCACAGAATCCTTTTCTGGGGAAATATACTACGCCTCACGGCACTGCCCCTTTCGATAAAATAAAAACAGAACATTTTGAACCAGCTCTTCAAGAAGGAATGAAAAAACAAATGGCTGAAATTTATACCATTGTTAATAATCCGGAAGCGCCAAGTTTTAAGAATACAATTGTGACACTTGATAAATCAGGCGCATTACTTAATCGGGTACAAAGTGTTTTTAGCAATCTACTTAGCGCGGAAACAAATGACGACCTTCAAGGGGTAGCAGAAAAAATGATGCCACTTTTAACTGAACACGGAAATAATATCAGCCTGAACAGAAAACTATTCGAAAGAGTTAAGGCTGTTTATAGCCAAATAAACAAATTGAAGCTCACTAAAGAAGAAACCAGACTATTGCAAAAAACTTATGATGGCTTTGTTCGCAATGGAGCAAATCTGGAAGGTGAAGCAAAAGTGAAATACCGTGCTTTAACATCTGAGTTGAGCAAACTAACCTTGCAGTACGGACAAAACATTCTGAAAGAAACAAATAATTACGAATTAGCTATTACGGATAAAGCAAAACTTACAGGATTACCGGAAAGCATTCTTGAAGCAGCTGCACTAACAGCAAAAGAAAAAGGCAAAGAAGGATGGGTCTTTACTCTGAATGCTCCGAGTTACATCCCCTTCATGACCTACTGTGAAAACCGTGACCTGAGAAAGGAACTTTATACTGCCTACAATACGCAATGTACTCACGACAATGAGTATAATAACTTTGAGAATGTAAAAAAGCTGGCCAATATTCGTCTGGAAATAGCACAATTATTAGGTTATAATAATTATGCAGCATATACCCTTGAAGAAAGAATGGCCGAAAATAGCAATGCAGTATACAAGCTTCTGAACCAACTTGTTGACGCATACAAACCTACAGCGGAGAAAGAACTGAAAGATATACAGGATCTGGCTAGACAAACTCAAGGATCTGATTTCCAGATAATGCCTTGGGATTGGAGCTTTTATTCAAATAAACTGAAAGACCAAAGATTCAATATTAACGATGAAATGCTTCGTCCATACTTTGAATTAAGTAAAGTAAAAGAGGGTATCTTTGGGTTGGCTACCAGATTATATGGAATTACATTTAAGAAAAACAATGAAATACCTGTTTATAACCCGGATGTAGATGCTTATGAAGTATTTGATAAAGACGGAAAATATCTGGCTGTGTTATATACAGACTTCCATCCACGAGCAGGAAAACGTGCAGGAGCCTGGATGACAGAATTCAAAGGACAATGGAAAGATAATGGTAAAGACAGCCGTCCACACGTCTCTTTAGTGATGAACTTTACCAAACCTACGGAAAACAAACCGGCTTTACTTACTTTTAATGAAGTCGAAACATTCCTGCATGAGTTTGGCCATTCACTTCACGGTATGTTTGCCAACACAACTTATGAAAGCCTGAGCGGCACAAATGTTTACTGGGATTTTGTAGAATTACCTTCACAAATTATGGAAAACTTTGCCATTGAGAAAGAATTTCTGAATACATTTGCCAAACATTATCAAACAGGAGAAGAATTGCCACAAGAGTTAATTCAACGGATTGTTAATGCATCTAACTTTAATGTAGGCTATGCCTGCCTTCGTCAGGTAAGCTTCGGATTGCTAGATATGGCATGGTACACAAGAAATACTCCATTTGATGGAAACGTGATTGCATATGAACAACAGGCTATGACTAAGACTCAATTACTTCCGGTTATAGATAACGGATGTATGAGCGTGCAATTCTCACATATTTTTGCAGGCGGTTATTCTGCCGGCTATTACAGTTACAAATGGGCTGAAGTTCTTGATGCTGATGCATTCTCCCTCTTTAAACAAAAGGGTATTTTCAACAAAGAAGTTGCCGCTTCTTTCCGTGAAAATATTCTCTCTAAAGGAGGTACAGAGCATCCAATGAAATTATATAAACGTTTCCGTGGACAAGAACCAACCATTGATGCATTGTTAATTAGAAATGGAATAAAAGAATAATGAAAAATAAAATAATATTTTTGCTGTTAGCAATCCTTCCTTTCCTTGGCGGGTGTAATAACACGGAGGATTTAAAAGGACTAATTGTGGGAAAGACCTGGCGCTTGGACTGTTTTTATTATAAAAACGGTAATGTTATTTTGGACAGATATCCAACAGCAAATGAAATATTAGAAAAAAATCCGAATGGATTTTATCTTAAATTCAACGAAAACAACACGTTCACCGGACAAGCTATTAATTCTTCTTTTTCGGGAACATGGACAGGTAACAGTAGTACCAATGATTTTTCTATGACTATAACTCAAATAGCCGGATCTGATGACTCTCTGGTTATAGCCAGCGATTTTGTAAAAGCTGTAAGTGGTGCCTATTCTTATAAAGCTGATGAAAATATTCTCATCATTCATTATAATTATAGTGGACGAAACGAATATATGAGCTTTCGCATAAAATAAAATAAAAAAAGAAAACAATGAATGCTGCTGAACAGAAACAACGGGAACTCGATAAGCGTTATATACGCATGGCTAATATCTGGGCTGANAATTCNTANTGCATCNGGCGNAANGTTGGAGCATTGATTGTNAAAGACAAGATGATTATTTCTGACGGCTACAATGGAACACCTTCGGGATTTGAGAATGTTTGTGAGGATGAACATAATATGACCAAGCCATACGTGTTGCATGCCGAAGCAAACGCCATTACAAAAATTGCACGTTCCAACAATAGTAGCGATGGTGCAACTCTGTACGTCACTGCTTCTCCATGTATTGAGTGCGCCAAATTGATTATTCAGGCAGGTATCAAACGAGTGGTCTATTCTGAAAAATACCGGTTGGAAGATGGTATTAATCTATTGAAACGTGCCAATATAGAGGTTATTTACTTAGACTTTGTTGAACAAAGCCAATTAAAAAGAACTATTTAAATTAAATAAAACTCATGAGTACAAATAAATCTTCACGCTTTACTCCTATTATTATTGCGGTAAGTATTGTGGTCGGAATATTAATCGGTACATTCTACACCAAACACTATTCAGGAAGCCGACTGGGTATTATAAACAGTTCGTCAAATAAACTAAACGCACTGCTCCGGATTATTGATGATCAATATGTGGATACTGTGAACATGACAGATTTGGTAGAGAATGCAATGCCACAAATCTTAGCAGAATTAGATCCACATTCTAAATATATTCCGGCAAAAGATCTGGAAGCTGCCAATTCTGAACTTGAAGGTAGTTTCAGCGGTATTGGCATTCAGTTTCGTATTCAAAATGATACCATTCATGTAAACAGTGTTATTAAAGGCGGCCCTTCAGAAAAAGTCGGCTTGATGCCAGGCGACCAAATTATAAAAGTGAATGACACTCTTTTTGTAGGTAAAAAAGTTACGAATGAAGTAGCTATGGGCAAACTGAAAGGAAAAAAAGGAACAGAAGTAAAACTAACTGTTAAACGTTTCGGCCAAAAGAATCTGATTTCATTCAAAATTATTCGGGGGGATATACCGTTAACCAGTGTAGAAGCCGCATATATGATTAATAAAAAGGTTGGATATGTCTATGTTAGTAAGTTCGGTAGAACAACTCATGTGGAATTATTGAACGCTTTAGCATTGCTGAGTCAGAAGAACTGCCAAGGACTTATTATAGACTTGCGTGGAAACACTGGTGGATTCATGGAGGCTGCAATTAGAATGGTCAATGAATTCTTGCCTGAAGGAAAGCTTATAGTTTACACACAAGGACGTAAATACCCACGAACTGAAGAATTCGCAAACGGAACAGGAAGTTGTCAGAAAATGCCAATCGTAGTTTTGGTAGACGAAGGATCAGCATCCGCCAGTGAGATTTTCGCAGGAGCTATTCAGGACAATGACCGCGGAATGATTATCGGAAGACGTTCATTTGGTAAGGGATTAGTTCAGCAACCTATCGAATTTAGCGATGGATCGGCCATTCGCCTCACTATTGCGCGTTATTATACTCCTTCCGGAAGATGCATTCAACGACCGTATGTTAACGGAAACGACGAAGATTATGAAATGGACTGGCTTTACCGCTATGATCATGGAGAATTCTTCTCCAAAGATAGCATCAAACTAGACAAAAAGCTGCGTTATTCAACTGGTTTAGGAAGACCTGTTTACGGTGGTGGAGGTATTATGCCCGATATTTTTGTTCCGCAGGATACTACTGGAGTAACCTCTTACTACACTTCCACAATAAGCAAGGGACTGGATATTCTGTTTGGATTCAGATATACAGATCAGAACAGAAATAAACTTAAGCAATTTAAAGATGCCAACTCGCTTGTTAACTATCTAAGAAATCAAAACGTGGTGGAACAATTTGTTGGATTCGCAGATGAGAATGGAGTTAAACGAAGAAATCTATTAATTCAGATATCACATAGTCTAATTGAAAAGAAACTATATGGACGAATTGTTTATAATATGCTTGGGCAGGAAGAATACATTAAATATATCAATCAAACGGACCAAACCGTTTTGAAAGCTATCGAAGTATTGCTAAGTGGGCAGGCATTCCCTGCAGCACCGGTAAATTCTAAATTATTGAGAAAAAGATAAAAAGAAACGCCCCGGTAGAAACAACAAATACCGGGGCGTTTCTTTAATTATGCAATCATGAACTATTCCAGGAAACAACTTCTCCGAAAGATTATTTCAGAACGAAAAAAGCAACTGACAGAAAACCGATCAATAGCTCTCTCAAAAAAAATATTCTTTCAACTGGAATCACTTTCCGCTTTTCAAAGTGCAAAAGTCATTCTGTTATATCATTCCTTAAAAGATGAAGTAAGAACCCATGATTTTATAGAAAAATGGAAAGAAGAAAAGACGATTCTTTTACCAATTGTTGACGGCGATAATCTGAAACTTAAAATATATAAGAACTCCTCTGATTTAATGATCGGTGCATACGGCATTGAAGAGCCAAATGGCTGCATATTTAGTGACTACGAAAAAATAGACCTTGCAATCGTCCCCGGAATTTCCTTCGACGCTCAAGGCAATCGACTTGGAAGGGGAAAAGGATATTATGATCGCCTGCTTCCAGACGTTAAAGCATATAAGATTGGAATCTGCTTTGCTTTTCAGGTCTCTGAAGAGATACCTACTGAACCTCATGATTCCAAAATGGATTTAGTTATTACAGAAGACGGTGTAATTAGCGAAATATAATATTCGTGATAACCTGTGCTCCCACATGACGATTCAAATTCTTCACAAGCAATTCGCGTCCCATCATTAATTCCTGTCGCAATGCGGCAGAAGTTAAATGAACATACAAAATCTGATTCTTTATAAATAGTCCGTCGGTATAAGAGGCTATTCCAGGGCCAAGCACTACAGCCCAGGCATCGATTAACCGCTGCTCATTTAGTGGAGATTCCAGACGTTCCTCGCGCAAAAACTTGCGAATGGCATCACCGATTGATACTGCATTATTACGTTTCATTTCGCTTATTCTCTCCTATAACTGCTAATATTTCCATTAATTACTTCAAACATTTTATAATCACTATTCATCTTCATCAGAATTTTATCGAGATGCTCACGATTTGTATCGGTAATAAAGATCTGACCAAAATTATCACCAGCCACTAGTTTTACAATCTGCTCCACACGGGAAGCATCCAACTTATCGAATATATCATCCAGTAAAAGTAAGGGGGTTTCATTTCCTGTACGTTTCAGAAAATCAAACTGTGCCAGTTTCAAAGCAATCAGATAAGTCTTATTTTGTCCCTGAGACCCTTCTCGTTTAATAGCGAAATCACCTAATGACATGGTCAATTCATCTTTATGAATTCCTTTGAGTGTGTATCCCATAATTCGGTCTTTCGAACGACTGTTCTTAAATACATCTAATAAAGAGTTTCCCTTGGCATGAGATGAATAAGACAACCCAACCGGCTCCTGATCTTGTGAAATAAATGAGTAAAAAGATTGAAAAATAGGAATAAATTCTTCGATAAAAGCTTCTCTTTTTCGATAAACCACATCACCTGCAGCAGCCATCACCTCTTCCCAAACTAAATAAAGTTCCTCATCAACAGGAGATTCGCTTTTCAATAAAGAATTTCGTTGCTGTAATGCCTTATTGTATCGAATCAAAGCATCCAGGTATTCTTTATCGTACTGAGATATTACTACATCTATAAAGCGACGGCGTTCATCGCTTCCACCTGCAATTAGTTCTGAATCAGAAGGAGAAACCATCACTAAAGGTAAAAAACCAATATGATCCGAAAGGCGACTATATTCCTTTTTATTTCGCCTAAACTGTTTCTTTTGATGACGTTTCTGTCCGCAATAAATTTCTTCAGATGAACCATCAGCCAATTCATAAAAACCTTGAATCATAAAGAAATCCTGATCATGACAGATATTTTGTGAATCAATCGGATTACCAGCACTTTTACAAAATGAAAGATAATATACCGCATCAAGCAGATTGGTTTTCCCCATGCCATTCAAGCCAAAAAAGCAATTCAGTTTGAGTGAGAAATCCTGTTCCACTTGCTCCAGATTCTTATAATTAAGTATAGAAATATGTTTTAATATCATGCAGGTTGTCTTTCTATTTAGAAACGCAAAATTAGAAATAAATTCGGGATTATAAGCAAAAATGAACTAAAGGAGAAATTTTAAAAAGAGAAAAGAAAAAAATATGCTTCTAAATTTTATTTATAAATATAAAAAAACTACTTTTGCTCACCAAATTAAGTTTAATTGTTAATAATAAAAGAATCATAATAAAATGGCAGAACAAGACAAAAAAGAACAGAAACTGAACATGGGAGATGCGCTTGACCTCTCTGAAGCGTTTTTGATGAAAAACAAAAAAGGTATTATCGGAGGTATCGTTGCAGTTATCATTATTATTGCTGCTTTCTTCGCTTACAAGTATCTTTATTTAGCTCCTCGTGAAGAAAAAGCTGAAATTGCAATATTCAAAGGAGAAGAGTATTTTGGAAATGACGCTTATGAAATAGCCCTTAATGGTGACAGTATTGGTTATAAAGGATTTATCAAAATTGCAAATGAATATAGCGGAACAAAAACAGCTAATCTATCTAAAGCTTATGCCGGTATCTGCTATGCACAATTAGGGAAATACAACGAAGCACAAAAGTATCTGAATGAATTTAACGGCGACGACCAAATGGTATCTCCTGCAATCCTGGGAGCTTTAGGAAATTGCTATGCACAACTAAACCAACTGGACAAAGCTACTTCAACTCTATTGGATGCTGCAAAGAAAGCAGATAACAACACGCTGAGCCCTATTTATTTATTACAGGCTGGTTTAATTATGGAGAAACAAGGCAAATATGCAGATGCTATTGAAGCCTACACCTCTATTAAAGATAAATATTTCAATTCTTATCAGGCTATGGATATTGATAAGTATATTGAAAGAGCTACAGCTTTAAAGAAATAAGAACTATTCCTTATATATAAAGTAGAGACGTTGCATAGCAACGTCTCTACTTTTTTAATTAATAAAAAAAAGAAAAGTATGGCAACAGCTTATCACAACCTTTCTGAGTACGATTTTAATTCTGTACCCAACGCAGAGTCTATGAAATTCGGGATTGTTGTTTCTGAATGGAACAGCAAGATTACTGGTGCTCTCCTTGATGGAGCCGTAAATACATTAATGAAGCACGGAGCTAAAAAAGAAAATATAATGGTAAAATGCGTTCCTGGAAGTTTTGAACTGACTTTTGGTGCAAACCAAATGTTGGAAAACTGCGATGTGGATGCAATTATTATTTTAGGATGTGTTATTAAAGGAGAAACGCCACATTTTGATTATGTCTGCATGGGCGTAACACAAGGAGCTACACAATTAAACGTAACAGGCGATATACCAGTAATTTACGGCCTTATAACTACTAACACAATGGAGCAGGCAGAGGATCGTAGTGGTGGCAAATTAGGGAACAAAGGTGACGAATGTGCTATTACTGCAATAAAAATGATCGATTTTGCTTGGAGTTTAAATAAATAGTTGTATCTTTGCACCGCAATAGGAAATAAAGGGCAAATACCAGAGTGGCCAAATGGGGCAGACTGTAAATCTGCTGTCTTTCGACTTCGGTGGTTCGAATCCATCTTTGCCCACAAAATTTCTAATGCGGAAGTAGCTCAGTTGATAGAGCATTAGCCTTCCAAGCTGAGGGTCGCGGGTTTGAGTCCCGTCTTCCGCTCCATCAAAAAGAGAATCTAATAATTTAGATTCTCTTTTTATTTTATATATAAATCAAGCTTTCCCTGATTAGCCAAATGAGATCATTCAGAGCATCTCATGAATCATAAATCAGTTGGAGATCTGCTTGAATTCTTAAGAGATAATGTTTAAAGGATTATTCTTTATCATCGTAAAAGCCCAAAAATCTCATCTACAATTCCAACTGAAGTAATTTAAAAAGAAAGAAAAGCTCCCGCAATACATATTAAACTAATAATAATCAAAGGAAGGTTCGAAAAAAGATAATCATTTATGAATTGTATTATCTTTGTAACCTATTTGCAACCAGATAAAAAGACAACAACCATCATGAATAAACAGCCACTCTTAGGGATGACCCTCAGTGAACTTCAGGATATTACCCGTAATCTTGGGATGCCTAAGTTCACAGCAAAACAAATAGCCACATGGATATATGAAAAAAAAGCAGGCTCAATTGACGAAATGACAAACCTTTCATTAAAACAGCGCGAGAAGCTTAATGCTGAATATGAAATTGGTTCCAGCTCACCTATAGAAGCAATGCGCTCAATAGATGGAACCGTTAAATATCTATTTCGTACACCGGAAGGAAATTTTATTGAGTCAGTATATATCCCCGACAATGACCGTGCTACTCTTTGCGTCTCTTCACAAGTAGGCTGTAAAATGAACTGCAAGTTTTGCATGACAGGGAAACAAGGTTTTAGCGCAAACCTAACGGCTAATCAAATTATTAATCAGATATATTCCATTCCCGAAAGTGAGAAATTGACTAATCTTGTAATGATGGGTATGGGAGAACCTCTTGACAACTTAGATGAGGTCTTGAAAGCACTTGATATTATGACTTCCGATTATGGATATAAATGGAGCGCAAAGAGAATAACGTTATCTTCAGTAGGCTTACGGAAGGGTTTAAGACATTTCATAGAGCAAAGCAGTTGTCATTTAGCCATAAGCATCCATTCACCACTTCCTGCTCAAAGAGCGGAATTAATGCCAGCCGAAAGAGCCTTTTCAATTACAGAAATTATTGATCTGCTTCGCAATTATGATTTTAGCAAACAACGTCGGCTTTCCTTTGAATATATTGTCTTTAAAGGCGTAAATGACTCACTCATCTATGCAAAAGAGTTGGTAAAGCTATTAAAAGGTTTAGATTGCCGTGTGAATCTAATCCGTTTTCATTCTATTCCAAACGTTGAACTGGAGGGTGCTGATATGGAAACCATAGTGAAGTTTCGTGATTATCTTACTTCTCATGGACTTTTCTCAACAATACGCGCATCACGAGGAGAAGATATTTTTGCAGCCTGCGGAATGTTATCCACAGCGAAGAAACAAGAGAAAAACGGCGAAAAACTTTAATAATTCAAATTAATACTCTACCTTAGTTCCTTAAATTAAATATAGAATTAATATCATTGATTAAAAATGGACGATAACAATAAAATACGAATTGGTATTACCCAAGGGGATATCAACGGTGTAGGATACGAAGTAATTTTAAAGACATTTTCTGATCCTGTCATGCTTGAACTTTGCACTCCTATCATTTATGGATCACCCAAAGTAGCTGCTTATCATCGGAAGGCCCTGGACCTGCAAACGAATTTTACCATAATCAATTCCGCAGCAGAGGCACCGCATAATAAGCTGAGTGTAGTTAATTGTACTGACGATGAGATTAAAGTGGAGTTTACAAAGCCAACTTCCGAAGCTGGGAAAGCTGCATTTGAAGCACTGGAAAAAGCTGCGGAAGAATATAAATCGGGATTAATCGACGTCATTGTTACCGCTCCTATTAATAAGCATACCATTCAGTCTGCAGACTTCTCTTTTCCCGGACACACTGAATACCTCGAAAAGAAATTAGGTGAAGGAAATAAGTCACTGATGATTCTGATGAAAGATGATTTTCGCGTGGCTCTGGTCACCGGACACATTCCAGTGGCCGACATAGCTAAATCTGTAACTAAAGAAAATATAATTGAAAAGCTGACTATATTCAGCCAATCTTTGAAACAGGACTTTAGGATAGATAATCCACGCATTGCTGTACTGGCACTTAATCCACATGCCGGAGATAATGGATTAATTGGGAAAGAGGAAGAAGAAATTATTATTCCTGCAATAAAAGAGATGACAGAAAAAGGGATTCAGTGTTTTGGCCCTTATCCTGCAGACGGTTTTATGGGCGCAGGCAATTTTGCTCATTTTGATGGAGTGCTGGCCATGTATCATGATCAGGGATTAGCTCCATTTAAAAGTATCGCGATGGACGAAGGGGTAAATTACACTGCCGGACTTCCAGTTATCCGTACTTCACCTGCACATGGAACTGCTTATGATATTGCCGGACAAGGAATAGCTTCTGAAGACTCTTTCCGACAAGCTATTTATGTAGCAATAGATGTCTTCCGAAACCGCCGTTATGAGAAGGCAATACATATAAATCCACTTCGTAAACAATACTATGAAAAGCGTGATGACAGTGACAAATTGAAGCTTGACACAATTGATGATGAAATTTAAAGATCTATAAACAATATATGAAATTTGCCATAATCTCTGCCGGAGAAGGGTCCCGATTGGCGCAAGAAGGAGTAAGACTACCAAAACCTCTGGTTCCTCTTAACGGTTTAGCCATGATTGATCGGCTCATCGATATTTTTATGAAAAACGATGCAACGTCCATCGCAATCATAATCAATAATGAGAATATACAGACCAAGGAACACTTGGAGAAGCTAAAAAAGAGATATCCGTTGGAAGTAATTGTAAAAAGCACTCCTGGTTCGATGCATAGCTTCTATGAATTAATGCCGTTACTTAAAGGTGATAAATTTTGCTTGACTACAGTAGACACAATATTTAATGAAGCTGAATTTACAGCCTATATAGAAAATTTCAAAGTATCGGAAGATGATGGATTTATGGCAGTAACAGATTATGTGGATGATGAAAAACCATTATACATTGCAGCTAATGAATCTCTGGATATAACTGGTTATTATGATGTAAAGACTCCCGATTGCAATTATATTTCAGGAGGAATTTATTGTCTCACTTCTTCTTGTCTGGACACATTACAACATTGCATGGATAATGGAATGACAAGAATGCGTCAGTTTCAAAAGGCATTGGTTGAGGAAGGAAAAAAACTAAAAGCTTATCCTTTTAGCAAAATTCTGGATGTTGATCATGCAGATGACATTGCAAAAGCGGAAGAATTTCTGAAAGAGCCTTTTCCTATTATCGGAATAAACCGGGAAAATAGATTTTCGCCAAATAAAACCGAAAGTGATGCTCTAATTTTCAACAAAGTAAAAGAAAATCTGGAGAAGAAAGGTTTTAGGGTACGCACATACACAGAACGTCATTTTATAGATCAACCCATGTTTGCACCAGTTGTATTTACAATGGCGCGAAGCGATATGGCATTAGATGTTCTTAATATATTAGAAGAAGAAAATGCACTGATAATCAATTCTCCCAAAGGTATCCGAAATGCAGGTCGCTTAGAAATGACTGCTCAGTTAATTTCAGCGGAAATTCCTTCCCCCCTAAGCATGGTTCTTTATAGTGATAAGCCTGTTAAAGAACAAGAGACCCCTGCATATCCATATTGGATTAAACGAGGAGACGGATATGCACAAATAAAAGAAGATGTCTGTTTTGTACAAACGGAGCAAGAAGCATCTTCCGTACTGCAGGACTTTTGCAACAGAGGAATAAAATTAGCTGTGGTAAATGAACATTTGGAAGGAGATCTGATTAAATTCTATGGCGTAACTGAAAACAGTTTCTTTTACTGGTATTACCCCTCTCCTACTGTTAGTAGCAAATTTGGTCTGGAAGCTATCAATGGAGAAGCTAAAGGATACAAGTTTTCAGAAGAGGAATTAAAAGCATATTGTGAGAAAGCTTCACAAAAAACGGGACTTTCTATTTATGGAGGAGATTGCATTGTTTCTCCCACCGGAGAGATACGAATTATTGATTTTAATGACTGGCCCAGTTTTGCTCCCTGTTGTGACCAGGCAGCAGAAGCAATCGCCACTCTGATTGTAAATAAGATAAAAGATGGAAAAAGAGAATAAGAAAAAAGAGCTGGAAGCATCATTAAAGTCTCTCGACACAGAAGAATTTATCGATATTTATTTTTATCGCCCTATAGGATATCGTTGGGCCTTACTTTTTAAACAATTTGGCATTACTCCCAACTCAGTTACAATTGCCAGTATCTTTCTGGGAGTAGCAGCGGGTATTTTGTTTTACTATAACGATATAAGAATAACTCTCTGCGGTATCTTCCTCCTGATCTGGGCAAATTCGTATGATAGTGCTGATGGACAACTAGCTCGTCTCACCGGGCAAAAGTCTGAACTAGGTCGCATTCTTGACGGAATAAGCGGCGACTTCTGGTTTATCACAATTTATGCCAGTATTTGTTTGCGTCTTTCCACAGAATGGGGAATATGGATCTGGATATTGGCTGCAGTTACAGGATTCTGCCATAGCAAACAAGCTGCTATAGCCGATTATTATCGCAATATTCATCTTTTTTTCCTGAAAGGGAAAGCTGGAAGTGAACTTGACAATTCTTATCAACAAGCTGAATTATACAAATCACTTTCATGGAAGAATGATCTCATTAGAAAACTCTTTATTTTTTTCTATAAAGACTACACTGCATCTCAGGAAAGGCTGACACCTAAATTTCAGTTATTCTTTAAAGCGGCAAAAGAAAGATACGGAGATAATATTCCTCAGGATTTAAAAGATGAATTTCGTATTCTAAGCAAGCCATTGATGAAGTACACGAATATATTATCATTCAATACGCGAGTTATCGTACTCTTTATAGGGCTTCTCATTAACATACCGTGGATTTACTTTGTCTTCGAGGTAACAGTACTCAATATACTGCTGATATATATGATTATGCGTCACGAATCTTTTTGCAAGAAGCTGCATAAACAATTATCTTAATCATTTATCAACGTGAAAAACAGCTATCGTAACATATTCCTTTTAATTGGGGTTATCGCCATTGTTATCATGCTCTTTACTTTCGATATGAAGTATGATGAACTACTGAATAACTTAAAAAGAGCTGGATTCTGGTTTCCTGTAGTTGTTCTTTTATGGGTATTTATTTACATGATAAATACAGTTTCATGGTATATGATTATTCACGACAACAAAGAAAACCATGTTCCTTTCCTAAAAGTATACAAATTTACAATCACAGGATTCGCACTTAATTATGCTACTCCATTTGGTTTTATGGGTGGTGAGCCTTATCGCATAATAGAACTAACACCATATGTAGGAGTAAGTAAAGCAACTTCTTCGGTTATTCTATATGTGATGATGCATATCTTCGCTCATTTATGTTTTTGGTTCTCGTCTATTTTCCTCTTTATTCTTATATATTCAGTAAATATAGGTACTGGGATTATCCTGACTTTTGCGGGAGCCTTTTGCTTATTTCTTATCTATTTCTTTATCAAGGGATACAAAAATGGAATGGCTGTCAAGACACTCCGCTTATGCAAGAAAATACCTTTTCTAAAAAAATGGGCCACCCACTTTGCTGAAGAAAAAAAAGAAATACTGGAACGTATTGACAGCCAGATTGCAGAATTACACAAACAAAGGAAAAAGACTTTTTATACTACATTATGTCTGGAATTTACAACTAGAATATTAGGAAGTCTGGAAGTCTTTTTCATTCTGAAGATTCTCACTCCCGATGTTAATTTTCTGATTTGCATTCTCATCATGGCCTTCACTTCTCTTATTTCTAATATATTCTTCTTCTTTCCCATGCAACTTGGAGTACGAGAAGGAGGGTTTGCTATTTCTACGGGAGAATTGGCTTTAACAGGAGCTTTTGGAATATATATTGGCTTAATAACCAGAGTGAGAGAACTTATATGGATTGGTATAGGTATGCTGCTTATGAAAGTAGGTAATAAAAATAATATAGTCTCAAATAAAGAATAGTAGATGAAACAATTTACAAATATAAAGGGAATAATATTTGATTACGGAGGTACAATTGACACAAACGGCAAACATTGGGCTGAAGTGCTTTGGACTAGATACAAAGAACTGAATATTCCTGTAAGCAAAGAAGATTTTAAAAAGGCATATGTACATGGTGAAAGAACATTGGCTTTAAATCCAATGATTAAACCATCACATGATTTTTATGATGTATTGCTGATTAAAGCAAAAATTCAAATTGAGTATCTTATCGAACAAGGACTTTTGCCAGTCTCTGCTCTTACCAACAATTATCCAGAAGAAATAGCAAAAGGCTGTTATGACTTCGCTAAGGAAGTGGTCAATAATTCTCTTTTTGTGGTCAAAAGATTGGCTATTACATATAAATTAGTATTAGTCTCAAACTTTTACGGAAACATAAACAAAGTACTAGAAAACTTTGGTTTACTTTGTAGTTTTAAGAACGTAATTGAGTCAGCTGTTGTGGGAGTAAGAAAACCTGATCCGGCTATTTTTACTCTGGGTGTTCATGAGCTTGGAATCGAAGCACATGAAACGGTTGTTATTGGTGATTCTTTTTCAAAAGATATAATTCCGGCAAAAACAGCAGGTTGTCATACAATCTGGTTAAAAGGAGAAGGCTGGGAAGAAAGCACGGATGATTCTGTGCCAGATGCCATTATAACTGATTTGGCACAATTAATTGATCTGTTATAAATTTAAAACATAAAATAAATAACCAATAGCCTTAAGGCTATAAAAGAATTGTAATTATGGAAAATGTAAATGTAAAACCGGCAACGGGGAAACTAGGAGTGTTATGTGTAGGTTTAGGAGCTGTGACTTCTACCTTTATGGTAGGTACATTAATGGCTCGCAAAGGGTTGGCTCAACCTGTAGGTTCACTTACACAATTAGCAACCATGCGTGTAGGTAAAGGAAAAGAAAAACAATATAAAAAGATTAGCGAAGTAGTTTCATTAACTAATCTAAACGATATTGTATTTGGCGGATGGGATATTTTTCCTGAAAATGCTTATGAATCAGCTATTCACGCTGAGGTATTGAAAGAAAAAGATATCAATCCAGTAAAGGATGAATTGGAAGCAATCAAACCAATGCCTGCTGTGTTTGACCAAAGCTTCGTTAAACGTTTATATGGCACAAACATAAAAGAAGGAGCATCCCGCTGGGATCTTACAGAACAACTTCGTTCAGATATACGCAACTTTAAATCTGCCAACAACTGCGAACGTATTGTTGTTATCTGGGCTGCAAGTACTGAAGTATATCTGCCTTTGTGCGACGAGCACATGAACCTTGCCGCTTTAGAAAAAGCAATGAAAGAAAATAATACAGAAAAGATCGCTCCAAGTATGTGTTATGCCTATGCTGCTGTAGCTGAAGGATGTCCATTCATTATGGGTGCACCAAACTTATGCGTTGATACTCCTGCTATGTGGGAATTCTCTAAAAAGATGAATGCACCTATTGCGGGAAAAGACTTCAAAACAGGACAAACATTAATGAAAACAGTGCTTGCTCCAATGTTTAAGACTCGTATGCTGGGACTAAACGGATGGTTCTCAACAAACATTTTAGGAAACAGAGATGGAGAAGTATTAGATGATCCTGCTTCTTTCAAAACAAAAGAAGTTAGTAAACTTTCTGTTATTGAAACAATTCTTGACGGTGAAGAACATCCTGAACTTTACAGCAACATCTTCCACAAAGTACGTATCAACTACTATCCTCCTCGCAACGATAACAAAGAAGGATGGGATAACATTGATTTCTTCGGATGGATGGGGTATCCAATGCAGATAAAAGTGGATTTCCTTTGCAGAGACTCTATTCTTGCAGCTCCACTATTGCTTGACCTGGTTCTTTTCTCTGATCTTGCAAAACGNGCAGGACGTNNNGGNATNCANGANTGGNTNTCNTTCTANNTGAAGAGCCCAATGCACGATTTCGAGCACAAACCTGTTCACGACTTATTCCAGCAGTTCACTGTTTTGAAAAATAATCTTCGCGAAATGGGTGGATATGAAGCAGATGAGTGCATAGATTAAGAATTTATTCGATTATTATAATAAAGGCGGATAGTGCAGAACAAGCATTATCTGCCTTTCTTTTTTTAACCTTATTTCTGCCAAAACTGCTTGTTCTGTCGAAACTAATTTGTAATTTTGTCATATAATTAAAGGAATATGACTAGATCTGAGATACAACAAGTAAAGCAACGATTCGGNATTATCGGTAATACGGAAACACTGAANAGAGCNATNGATATTGCNATNCANGTNGCNCCNACCGANTTATCNGTANTNATCACNGGAGAAAGNGGTGTTGGTAANGAAAGTTTTCCTCANATTATACATCAGNANAGCCGCCGNAAACACGGACAATATATNGCNGTNAACTGNGGAGCTATTCCTGAAGGAACGATTGATTCAGAACTTTTTGGACACGAAAAAGGGGCATTTACCGGAGCTATCGGTGAACGTAAAGGTTATTTCGGTGAAGCAGATGGTGGAACTATATTTCTGGACGAGGTAGGCGAACTTCCTCTTCCAACACAGGCGCGCTTGTTGCGGGTACTTGAAAGCGGAGAGTTTATTAAAGTAGGATCATCTAAAGTACAAAAGACGGATGTGCGCATTGTTGCGGCAACAAATGTGAACCTTAGCGAAGCTATTTCTTCCGGAAAATTCCGGGAAGATTTGTATTATCGGTTAAACACTGTTCCAATACAGGTTCCTCCCTTACGTGAGCGCCCTGAAGACATCGTGCTTTTATTCCGTAAATTTGCTTCAGACTTTGCTGAAAAATACCGGATGCCCGCCATCCAGCTATCAGAAGAAGCTAAAAGAGCATTGGTAACATATCCATGGCCTGGCAATGTCCGCCAACTAAAGAATATTACTGAACAAATATCGATCATTGAAACAAACCGGGAAATTACCCCTGCAATACTCCAAACATATCTGCCTCATCAACAGGAGGAAAAACTGCCTATGATTTTTGGAGGAAATAAGCAACACAAAACTTTTGAAAGTGAGCGGGAGATTCTTTATCAGGTACTGTTCGATATGCGGCAGGATGTAACCGAATTAAAGAAACTAGTGCATGAGATTATGACGGACAAGCAACAACCAGTAGTGGCTCCTCAATCTGTGGTTAACAACGTACCGACAATTAATCTTCCTTCTAATAACATTCCTACATCACATCCTATTCAGGAAGAAGAAGATATTCAGGATACTGAAGAATATGTTGAGGAATCTCTTTCTTTAGACGATCTTGAAAANGANATGATTAGAAAAGCACTGNANAANCATCANGGNAAACGNAAAAANGCAGCNAAAGATTTAAATATCTCNGAGCGNACACTATACAGAAAAATAAAAGAATATGGATTGGAGAACTAAGTCGAAACAACTATTAGCTTTACTTTCACTGCTATTACTAGTGAATTCATGCAGCGTATCTTACAAGTTTAATGGTGCTTCGGTTAACTATGAAAAAACGAAGACCATCAGCATTGCTGATTTCCCTATTAAATCCGACTATGTATATGCTCCTTTGGCTACAAAATTCAACGATGACTTGAAGGATATCTTTGTACGCCAAACACGTCTCCGCCTTGTACCCCGCTCCGGTGACATGACTTTAGAAGGAGAAATAACCGGCTACCAGCAATTAAACAAAACAGTAAAGGCCGACGGTTATTCATCAGAAACGGAACTTCGCATCACTATCAACGTACGCTTTGTAAACAATAAAAATCATACAGAAGATTTTGAGCAACAATTTACTGCCTTTCGGAATTATGATTCCACTCAAATGCTGACAGCTGTACAAGATCAGTTAATTGCAGAGATGACAAAAGAAATAACAGAACAGATNTTTAACGCNACAGTAGCAAACTGGTAATNTCAATGAANGCTCANAANCTNCAACAATGGATTTCTCATCCTGAAAATCTGAATAGAGAAACACTTTACGAGCTGAGAACATTGCTGGCACGTTATCCATACTTTCAATCCGCCCGGTTGCTTTATCTGAAGAACTTATATCTGCTTCACGATATTGCTTTTGGACAAGAGTTACGTAAAGCGGCTCTTTATGTGGCCGACCGCCGCATTCTTTTCAACATGATTGAAGGGAATAGATTCTTCATTGAGCCAATAAAGAAAAAAGAGGAGCCTGTTCCTTTATTGAAAGATGAACCGAATTTAGACAGAACATTATCGCTCATAGACTCTTTTCTTACATCCATGCCTGAGGAACCTCATGCAACAAAAATGGAATTTGACCTGACATCAGATTATACATCTTACCTTCTTCAGGAAGACAGTACAGTCAGTCAGGATAAATCAGCCGAAAAAGAAGTACAGCCAACTCCTAAATTACGTGGGCAGGAATTAATTGACGGATTTATTGAAAAAGCTGAAAATGAGAATGCTATAAAATTACAGATACCAGAGGAAAGAGATGAAGAAACGCCCCAACTGGAAGAGCCGGTTTTAGATGAAAATGAGGACGATGAAAGCTATTTTACGGAGACTTTAGCCAAAATATATGTAAAACAACAAAGATATTCCAAGGCACTTGAAATAATTAAAAAATTAAGTTTGAAATATCCAAAAAAAAATGCTTACTTTGCAGACCAAATTAGATTTTTAGAGAAATTGATTATTAACGCTAAATCAAAATAACAAGATGTATTTATTTTTAATTATCTTAATTGTTATCTCAGCAATACTATTGTGCTTTATTGTTTTGATACAAAATTCAAAAGGAGGAGGCCTCTCTTCTGGCTTTTCTTCTTCCAATCAGATCATGGGAGTTCGTAAAACAACTGATTTCCTTGAAAAAACAACATGGGGATTAGCTGCTGCTATCGTTGTATTAAGTATTGTCACTTCTTACATTGTTCCTACTGCTACAAATACAGAAGGTTCTGCAATTCTGGAAGAGGCTCAGAAAGAGGAAAAAACGAATCCAATGAATACCCCGGCCGGTTTTGAAACACCTAAAACAGGAACTACTCCAGCTGCTGCACCTGCAGGTAATGCTGCTCCTAAAGCTGCTCCGGCACAAACACCAGCTCAACCAGCAAAGTAAAAAATATTCGACTATAGAATTAAAGAGGCAGTTCCTAAAAGCGAACTGCCTCTTTTTCATTTAACTCATCCTGGAGATTCTCTCAATCCCCTATTTCCCTATCCGGTTTCTGAAATAAGCCCAATTACGGTTCGGTCAATATTCTTGGGCGATAATGTTAAAATCATTACTCTTGCATCTCGAGAAAGAAGAAAAACAATCTCACTCTCATAGAAATTGCAGAATTATTTGATTTTATTCGCCAATAAATAAGAACCATTCTCCAATAAATAAAAATCATTGGACAATAAATCTGAATGATTCGCCAATGATTTTTCAGAAAAGACAATTAAGAATAGTTGCCGGAGAACTTCTCTGAAAGCCTCAAGTGATGTTGAAGAATAAATCATGATATTTTCAGAAAGTATAAAGACGTTTAAAGCCTTCCAGCAAATAGTTTCAGAGCTTTTAGACCTTAGTTTTCAAAGACAATGAATGATCAGTTTATAAAAGCAAACCCACAAAATAATTGCAACATTCATTAATTTGTAACATCTTATATAAAAGGGAATAAGGATAATTACAACAATAAATATCACGGACAACAGGCATCAAAATGCAAAAAATACTGCCAAAAAAGAGGCAACTTATAACTGAATCATTTGTCCAGGTATTTTATTTAAAAGGGATAAACAACTAATAATCAGTGTCTGCCAGTACAAAATCGTGGGGTTATAAATAATAGGTATATAATATACATCCAGCGTCCTTTATTATTTTCAAAGAATCAGCCTTATTCAGATCGGTTTTGCAATTTTCTTGTTAAGCACTTACAGCAAGAGACGGGATTCTCATTGAGAAGAAACTCACCTGACCTTTAAGAGGATTTTATTTATCACATCTGCAAGATTTATGCACTAAAAAAACTTATGCATCCTTTCGTATAAGATAAAAAAAACTCCCCGAAAGAATTTCAAATTCATTCCGGGGAGTTTCTTTGTCTATTTAATATTTAAGCTTCGCGTCCGTGGCAATTCTTATATTTCTTTCCACTTCCACAAGGACAAGGATCGTTACGTCCTACAGTCTTTTCTACTCTAATCGGCTCTCTTTTAACTTCACGAGTATCTCTCTCAGCTGCTTCTTGCTGGTTAGGATCAGTCAAGTCCGTCTTTTCTGCACGATACTTACTGTAATCCTGTTGTACTTCAGGAGCAGCTTGTTTTACCTCTTCAGGCTCCTGGAAAGGAATCTTACCACGCATNAAAGANGNAACNGTNTNGTTATTNATNTTANNNACCATNTCNTCAAANAGAGTTCACAGATTCNAGNTTATANATCAACANCGGATCTTTTTGTTCGTAGCTGGCATTTTGCACAGAATGCTTCAACTCGTCCAGTTCACGCAGATTTTCTTTCCAACACTCATCAATATTATGAAGAAGGATTGTTTTTTCATACGCTTTTACAGCCTCTTTACTTCCATTCTCGTAAGCAGCTTTCAGATTACAAGTGATNTTATACNTANGTTTNCCNTCTGTAATNGGNATAAGAATGTTTTCAAAACGCTGACCTTGTTCCTCATAAACCTTTCTGATAACAGGATTTGCAACCTGAGCCATACGGTCAGTTCTCCGTTTAAAGCTGGCCATCGCTGCATCAAACGTACGATCTACCAGTTTCTCTACTTTTGAATTACGGGCTTCTTCTTCAGTATAAGGAATATCCATTGCAAATGTCTGAAGTATCTCCATTTTAGAATCTTCGTAATCTTTACCTTCAATTGCATCAGCACAACGGTCCCAGATCATGTTTACTATATCCATTCCGATACGTTCACCCATCAAGGCATGACGACGTTTAGTATAAACTACAGTACGTTGCTTATTCATAACATCATCATATTCCAGCAAACGTTTACGAATACCAAAGTTGTTTTCTTCTACTTTCTTTTGTGCACGTTCAATAGAATTAGAGATCATCTTATGTTCAATCATCTCTCCTTCTTTGAATCCTAACTTGTCCATCACTCCGGCAATACGTTCAGATGAGAACAAACGCATCAAATCGTCTTCCAAAGAAACAAAGAATACAGAAGAACCCGGGTCACCCTGACGTCCTGCACGACCTCTCAACTGACGGTCTACACGACGCGATTCATGACGTTCAGTACCGATAATAGCCAAACCGCCTGCAGCCTTAACCTCAGGACTCAGTTTAATATCCGTACCACGACCGGCCATATTGGTAGCAATAGTTACTATTCCTTTAAAACCAGCCTGAGCCACAATTTCGGCCTCTTTCTGATGAAGTTTAGCATTCAATACATTGTGTTCAATCTTACGCATAGTAAGCATTTTGCTTAGCATCTCAGAGATCTCAACAGATGTAGTACCCACCAATACCGGTCGCCCAGCATTAACCAAAGATTCTATCTCTTCAATTACAGCTTTATATTTCTCACGTTTGGTTTTATATACGCGGTCGTTNANGTCTTTACGNANAATNGGACGGTTNGTNGGNATAACNACNACATCCAGTTTATAGATATCCCATAACTCACCAGCTTCAGTTTCGGCAGTACCGGTCATACCCGAAAGCTTGTGATACATACGGAAGTAATTCTGCAAAGTAATAGTAGCAAATGTTTGCGTAGCAGCTTCAACTTTCACGCGTTCCTTCGCTTCAAGAGCCTGGTGAAGACCATCAGAATATCTACGGCCCTCCATGATACGTCCAGTCTGCTCATCAACAATCTTCACTTGTCCNTCNATAACNACATANTCATCATCNCTNTCAAACATNGTATATGCNTTAAGCAATTGGTTGATNGTATGNACACGTTCAGACTTAATAGCAAAGTTAGTCATCAGTTCATCTTTCTTAACCTGCTTTTCCTCTTCAGACAAATTTTCATTTTCAAGGGCAGAAAGTTCAGAAGCGATATCCGGCAAAACGAACAATTTAGAATCCTCAGAATTTCCGGTGATTAAATCCACACCTTTATCAGTAAGATCCACACTGTTCATTTTTTCTTCAATAACAAAATACAATGGATCAACAGCTTCAGGCATACGCTTGTTATTCTGTTCCATATAAATTTCTTCTGTCTTCAGCATTCCAGCTTTAATTCCCGGTTCACTTAAGAACTTAATCAGCGCTTTATTCTTAGGCAAAGCTTTGTGGCTGCGGAACAATGCAAGGAAACCTTCTTCCTGATCCTTTTTATCCTCAGAAGCAATCAATCGTTTGGCATCAGACAAATATTTTGTAGCTAACACTTTCTGTATATTAACCAGCTTTTCAACTTCCGGACGGTATTCTTCAAAGAGTTGTTCTTCACCCTTTGGTATAGGACCGGAAATGATAAGAGGTGTACGGGCATCGTCAATCAAAACAGAGTCAACCTCATCGACAATACCATAGTTATGTTCGCGTTGCACCAAGTCCTTTGGACTAACAGCCATGTTGTCGCGAAGGTAGTCAAAACCAAATTCGTTATTTGTTCCGAAAGTAATATCGGCAAGATATGCCTGACGACGGGCGTCAGAATTAGGCTGATGTTTGTCAATGCAGTCTACACTTAGTCCATGGAACATATAAAGAGGTCCCATCCATTCCGAGTCACGTTTTGACAAATAGTCATTAACCGTAACCACATGCACACCATTTCCAGTCAAAGCATTAAGGAATACCGGTAAGGTTGCCACCAAAGTTTTACCTTCACCAGTAGCCATTTCTGAAATTTTTCCTTTATGAAGAACCACCCCACCAAAGAGCTGTACATCATAATGAACCATATTCCAGGTCATTTCAGTTCCACCGGCAACCCAGTGATTCTGATAAATAGCCTTATCACCTTGAATGCGAACAAAATCTTTAGTTGTAGCCAATGTACGGTCAAAGTCTGTAGCTGTAACCTCTATCGTTTCATTTTCCGAGAATCTTTTAGCTGTTTCTTTCACGATAGAGAAAGCCACAGGAAGCACTTCATCAAGAGCTATTTCATATTTATCGAGAACTGTCTTTTCAAGTTTATCTATTTCTAAGAACAAGTCTTCTCTTTCTTCCAGTTCTAATGTTTCTACACTAGCTTTCAACTCCTCAATTTTCGCTTTTTCTTCGGCAGCTGAATCAGATATATATTTTTTTAGTTCCTGTGTCTTAGCACGAAGTCCGTCATTATCCAGTTGAGCAACGTCAGGATACGCTGCTTTAATTTTATCTACCCATGGTTGGATCTCTTTCATATCCCGATTGGATTTATTACCAAAGATAGAGCTTAAAATTTCATTAAATCCCATTTTTCTTTTTATTGTTAATTTATTATTATTCTTATTTTTAGGTTGCAAATTTACATCAAAATGCTGACTTATTTCGTTTAAGCCGGAAGTTTTTTATCTGAATATATTTGCAAGAGGAGCAGAAGAGCAGGCATTGGGAGCTCTGATTCTCATAAATCGAGCTACTGTTGGTGCAAAACAGTCAGTATTGACTGGAGTATTTATAATTTCAGGCTTTACATTTCCNCCTAANAANATNAGNGGAGAAGGNANATAAGCTTTACGNANAACNTTNCTTTCTGANNGAGAATCNGNATTNACAACAGTCCATCCNGGNANAATNTCAAGAGTTAAATCACCAGAACGGCTACGATTATATGCATTACGTATCTTTTGAATTTCCGGAGTCCAGGCTCCAAGTAGCAAGCGATGAGAAGTATACACTTCTTTCACCCCACTAAACTGAATCAGGAAATCCGAGGCTTTGGCAAGCACATCATTCAAATTCAGTTGTTTCTTTTCGATTAGTTTATGGTTTAAGTACAGTTGCAAATCATTATGCGCTTCCACATACTGACCTTCGCCATAAACAGCCATCAGATACATATTAAGAAGAGCCGCACAACGATCTAAATAAAATTCACCTCCGGGGATACGAAATCTTTCAGGTTCAGGTCCTTCACCATCAACATATCCGGTAGAAGTAATGCAAAACAACACATTGTTTAATCCAACTTTCCTGTCAATAAGATCCAAAAGATCGCCAATGCTTTTATCCAATCGCACATAAGTGTCCTGCATCTCTAAAGCACATTCTTTTACGCTTTTATGATCATAATTTCCTGCATAGTAAGTCAAAGCAAGCAAATCAGGAGTTTCATCCTGACCAATAGTGCTGCTTGTAAATATATCCTCAAGGAAATAATTAATTTCCTCGTTCATATATGGGCTGGACTTTAATTTTCGGAACTTATTCTTCCTGGCTTCATCAAAGTTATAAGAAAAAGTTTCCTGTGTCGATTGAGATTTAAGATATTTATACTCGGAAACTGGGCGAAAAGGAGTCCAGACCATTCCGTTTATACGAAAATCCAACGCTTTCCGATCATTATATTGACTTACAAACCAAGGGAAATCACTATAATAGGTGGTTCCACACCATTTGCCTGTATCATCATTCAGCCAAAAAGCGCCATTACCTGCATGTCCTGCACCAAAGATCGCAGCTTCACGGTAAGGAGCAATCGCATAAACCAAGCCTTTTCCCTGAGTAGCAACTTTCAGCTCATCTCCAACGGTTGAAACCATTAACTGGGAAGCCGAAGACATTTCATCGGTATAATTTCCCATGAAATCACGATCATCCACACAGTTTTTCACCCGTAAGGTAGAAATATCCAGCCATCGTTCACCAGTGATACCATGAATGGTAGGAAATGTCCCTGTATAAAGGGATGCTATTGACGAAGCTTTGTCAGGATTAGAAAAGTTAAATTCAGCATTCCGGTATACCCTTCCATCCTTCCATAGACGTTTAAAGCCTTTTTCACCGTAAAGAGCAGAAAAAGCATCAATATAATCAGTACGTAACTGGTCAACGGTCAAGCTTACAACAAGCTTTGGCATTGTAGCCTGAGGCTGAGCCTGTAGTCCGGTAAAAGTAAGTACTGTTATTATAGATGTGAGTAAACCTTTCATTTATTTCTTTTGTATGTCAAAAAAACATAGTTCATGGAACGAAGCCACAAACAGAGTGCCAAAGGTACAACTGCAAAATTAATTTTTTGAGGCAGTAAGTAGAAAAACACTATAAAAAATGTTAAAACAGCCAAATTTGCCAGTTGATAAGGATCCTTACTCTTTTTTCTAGCCTTCCAAACCATTAAAGGCAAATAGAGCAAATGCAGAGGATGGAAAACAAATAGAAGATAATTAGGGCTCACAGTGGGATGTTGAGAGAAGCAAACAAGAAAAGCGATAATACATCCCGCAAATCCGGCCATACTAAACAATATAATATCTATTCCCCAGAAAATTTTCTGCTTTTTATATTCATAAAAAGTGATTAACAGAACAACTGCAAAGAGTGCCCAGGCCGTTAATAAAGGAGATGGATATAAAGATCCAGCTACTTTCTTGTCTGTGGAACAAGCTACAATCTCCTTAGCATCGGATACCAGAGCTCTTTCCTTCCCATCGTTTGTTTTTATCTTAGCCCCTTTTAATGCTTCTTTCAGATAATAAGGAGCAAACATTTTAAACCTATAGTCAGCAATTTCATCCGCTTTACTTCCCAAGCATAAATCGATACCAAACTCTGCCCATTTATTTGATGCTGTAAATTGATGCACAATATCTCTGAAAGATAATGGAGAATTGTTTTCTGTATACTCTATTTTCCCTTTGATACATTCCTCTATACGATCCCTGGGCCGGGTGGAGCAATTATCAAAAAAGAAATTATAGCGGTAAACTCTGTTTTCTGGCAGATAATTATTCTTGAGTATATTAAAAAGCGACTCCTTTTCCTGAGGAAGAAGATTTAGTGTTTGCTGATAAACACTGGAATTGCGATTAGCGTACTCCTTTTCAAAGTAGAAATAATCAGTCACACCCAACTGATAATCGGTTTCTCCCTTAATATACCTCCAAATAAAATGAGGAGCATTAAAATCAAACATCCCATAATTAAAAACAACATCCATTCCACTTTGCTTATTTTCATAACGCAAAGCAGTGTGACCAAAAAGAGCATAAATTTCCGAACCCGGGGAACAAGTAAGCAGACTAATACGAACAGAATCTTCAGAAGCCGCCTTTAACTGAAACGGGTATATAAAACATACACATACCATAAACAAGGCATATTTCACACTCAACGCTCTACATCCGATTTTCATTTTCTTCATCATTTATTTACAAGATTATTTCCGGAAAACTTTTCTTCCCACAACATCCAGAGCAAGAAAATTAATCCATAAAACAAATATTTGAACACCCAATCGTGCAACAATTCAAAACTACCTGGATAAGGTTTAATAAGCAATGTCACCATGCTAATCCGTAATATATTAAACAATAGCATCACAAGGCAGCCACATAAAAAATAAATGAACCGTTTCCACCAGATTCCCCGGCTGAAAAGGATCACAAAAAAGAGGACATAAAGTTGTTTCACTCCTGTACATCCCCAAACAATATTAATCATCGGTCCATGTGATTTATCGTAAGAAAGAAGTGTATGGGATGTTTCCTTTTCAACTTCAGATTCCGCGACATAATCCATAAGAAATAGATGTTGCCTGAAAATCGCATTTACCACCCAAAAGCTAACCTCGGCATTTTTTTCTGCCCAAGGCACAAAAGAAGCTGTCACATTTTTATTCAAAAAGGAGATGTAACGACTATCTTTATGGTCTCGATCAATTCCCCCAACCCCAGACCATTTCCAAATGATTTCTTTTAATCTAAAAGAGACTGAAGGGGCTCTATTTTCCATCAAAGCCTTTTCATATTCCTGATTATCAAATCCTGTATGAAAAAGCATTTTCCATGAGAAATGAGACAGTATAACAACAGTCACAAAAACAACAACTCCACGAAACGGTATTAATTTTCTTTTCCAAGCTAGCAGCCGTTCATTCGGTTTTGCTTTCATAGTCTCTTCGATTTGCGTGCAAAAATACGTTTATTTCTTATTAAATATGACGAAAAAAAACTTTTTTAGTTATTAGATATAAAATAAATGCCTTTGTTCTGTTTTTTTAGCTTACTTTGCATTCCAAAAGAAGCAAGTGAACTTAGTAATAGATATAGGAAACACAGTAGCAAAGGTTGCGATATTCAATGACAATTCGTTAGTAGAAGTCTTTCGTAGCTCAAATCTGTATCTCGATTGCCTGCCGGAAATTCTAACAAAATTCCAGATAAGGCAAGGGATATTGGCATCTGTCATTGATTTATCGCAAAAGATTACTGAGCAGCTGGATGCACTTTCCTTTCCTTTAATCAGGCTTAATATAGATACACAGTTGCCTATAAAAAATCTATATCGTACCCCCGAAACATTAGGAAATGATCGGTTAGCATCTGTAATCGGAGCTAATGATATCTGTCCGGAAAAGGACATTCTTGTTATTGATGCCGGAACATGCATAACTTATGATTTTATTGATGCCAAAGGAAGATATCTGGGAGGCAATATTTCTCCCGGAAAGACAATGAGATTTAAAGCGATGCATAAATTCACAGGTAAGCTGCCGTTAATAGATGAAAAAGGTATACGACATTCTTTAGGAGAGGATACAGAAACAGCTATTCGGGAAGGAGTGCTGAGAGGAATGGAATTTGAAATTCAAGGATATATAGATTTTTTAAAAAAAGATTATCCCGAGCTTTTGGTTTTTTTAACAGGGGGAGACGGATTTCTTTTTGAAACAAACTTAAAAAATCTCATCTTTGCAGATAATTTTTTAGTATTGAAAGGCTTAAACAGAATATTAAACTATAATGATGGTAGGATATAAGAAGATTATTAGTGCGCTCTTGCTCACAACACTCACTGGGATTGCATTTGCTCAGAACAACACAAATTCACCTTACACCCGCTATGGTTACGGACAATTATCCGATCAGTCATTTGGAAATAGTAAAGCGATGGGAGGTTTAGCCTATGGTTTACGGGATGGTTCCCAGATTAATGCTTTAAACCCAGCCTCATACACGGCTATTGATTCATTAACTTTCCTGTTTGATGGTGGTCTTACCCTTCAAAACACGAATATTAGCGACGGAACAACAAAAATTAATGCAAAGAACTCCAGTTTTGATTATCTCGCAATGCAATTCCGGGCAAGTAAACATTTTGCTATAAGCGCAGGCTTCCTTCCTTTTTCAAATATAGGGTACAACTTCGGTACAAGCAATACAATTACTGATTCAGGTAACTCAGACAACACTGAGAACGCGTACTACAATTCTTATGGCAGCGGTGGTTTGCATCAAGTTTTTGCAGGAGCCGGTTATACTCCCTTTAAAGGTCTGTCAGTCGGTGCAAACATCTCCTATTTATTTGGATCTATTGACCGGAATTTAAGTGTAACTTTCCCGAGCAATGCAGATATAACGCCTTATAACCAGATTGATAACTTAAGAATAAGAGATTATAAACTAGATTTAGGATTGCAATATACCCAATATTGGGGAAAGAAAAATGCAGTGACTTTGGGTGTTGTCTTTTCACCCGGACATTCATTGAATTCCGAAGCTACTCAAATTCGCCAGACATCTGTTAGTGACACAATACAACTAAAAAACGGTTTTGATTTACCACAAAGCTTTGGGGCCGGTTTTACTTATGTCTATAATAATAGTCTGACTGTAGGGTTTGATTACACTCTACAAAAATGGGGAAAAGCAGACTTTTTTGGAGAGAAAAGTCTTTGCGACCGTTCCAAATATTCATTGGGTGCTGAATATGTTCCTAATCGTCTGAAAAGAAATTATTTGAGCAGGATAAAATACCGTATGGGAGCATACTACTCTGACCCTTATGTAAAAGTAGCAAGCAATGCGTCCGTTAATAATACAAGCTGGACAAAAGGAGCAAAAGAATATGGTATATCTGCAGGACTTGGACTTCCTGTATTTAGCAGTAAATCAATTTTAAGTATATCAGCCCAATACTCAAAAATCGAAGCCAGAACTACAAATATGATCAACGAAAAGTATCTTAAGCTTAGCATAGGCTTAACATTTAATGAACGTTGGTTTGGAAAATGGAAAGTAGAATAAAGAGACGGAAAGAATCTTATGTTAACAAAATATAGAAAGAATTACTTTTTTATCAATACAAGCATAGCTATTGCCTGCTGGGCAGTTGTTATGCTTCTTACATTTCCTTCCTGCACAGAAAGCAAACGTCCTCTAGCTGCAGCTATCCTGCATCGGGATTCTTTACCGGTAATGAAAACATTGGGTGTCTCCACCTTAATTTCCGATTCGGGAATTACACGTTACCGGATTACAACAAAAGAATGGTTGATCTTTGATAAAAAGAATCCGCCATATTGGTCTTTTGAGAAAGGATTACTTCTGGAAAAGTTCGACTCAACTTACCATGTAGATGCCAGCATTAAAGCCGATACAGCTTATTTCTATTCCAGCAAGAAACTATGGGAACTTAAAGGACATGTACTGATTAAGAATGTACGCGGTGACAAATTCAGCACAGAGCAGCTTTTCTGGGATCAGAACCTGGCAAAGGTTTATTCAAATAAATTTATTCGGATTCAGAAATCTGACAGACTTATAACCGGCCACGGTTTTGAGTCTAATCAACAGATGACGGTTTATAAGATTCACAAACAAGCAGGTGCTATTCCTATTGTAGATAAAAAAGTAGCTCCTCCGGATACGGTCAAACACTAATTCCATGAACCTTATTTTCTACATACTAGTAACTATATTCTTTTCAGCTTTTTTTTCCGGAATGGAAGCGGCATTTATTTCGGTCGATAAGTTGCGCCTGAAAATGGATAAGAATGAAAAAAGTTTAAACTCCCGCATTCATTCTTTCTTCTTCAGACATGCAAGCGATCTTATCTCGACAATACTAGTAGGCAATTGCATTGCATTAGTAATTTATAGTGTTCTAATTGCACAGTTCTTAAACAGATATCTGCTTAGAGGATTTGGCGGCAACTATTTTTTATCCATTTTCCTGCAAATACTAATCGCAACCTTACTGATTCTGGTAACAAGCGAGTTTATGTCAAAAACACTTTTCAAACAGAATGCCAATCTGATCCTTACCATTTTTGCTATTCCGCTATATATATGCCATATAATTCTGTACCCCTTTTCTAAATTGTGCTCAGGATTATTCTACGCTATACTCAGATTGTTTGGAGTGACAATAAACAAGGAAGTGCAAAATAAAGCATTTGGTAAAGTAGATTTAGATTACTTTATTCAGTCAAGTATTGATAAAGCTGATAATCGGGAAGAAGTAGAAACTGAAGTAAAAATATTCCAAAATGCATTAGACTTTTCTTCCATTAAAATACGAGACTGTATCGTTCCTCGTCCCGAAGTCGTAGCTGCAGACATTGATACTGATCTGGAAGAATTAAAAGCAAAGTTTATCGAATCAGGCATTTCAAAAATAATTGTTTATCACGATAATATAGACAATATTGTAGGTTACATCCACTCTTCAGAGATGTTCAGAGATGCCGCCAACTGGAAAAATAATATCCAGGAGATACCCATTGTACCTGAAACAATGGGGGCCAATAAACTGATGAAACTTTTCATGCAACAAAAAAAGACATTAGCTGTAGTAGTAGATGAGTTTGGAGGCACAACAGGAATTGTTTCTCTGGAAGATCTGGTAGAAGAAATCTTCGGAGAAATTGAAGACGAACATGACACAACCTCTTATGTAGCCAAGCAGACTGACAATGATGAATATATTCTTTCAGCCAGGCTGGAGATAGAACGAGTGAATGAAATGTTTAACCTTGATTTACCTGAATCAGAGGACTACCTCACAGTTGGAGGATTTATTCTGAATCATTACCAAAACTTTCCAAAATTGCATGAAATAGTTAAAATAAACCACTTCCAATTTAAAATTTTAAAGCGCACAACCACTAAAATAGAGCTAGTTAAGTTGAAAGTGACACGATGATTAGTTTTTTTTCAAGAATAAATAGATGCGTATTAGCATTTTTTGTATCTTCGTGCGCTAAACATATCATAAAAAATAAATAATAAACAAATAAAAAGTATTAATTGACATGGCAACGTTACAAAAAATCAGATCAAAAGGACCTCTATTGGTTATAGTTATTGGTCTTGCTCTGTTTGCTTTCATCGCAGGTGATGCCTGGAAGATTTTTCAGCCCCATCAGAAAAACGATGTTGGTGAAGTAAACGGAGAATCCCTTTCTGCTCAAGATTATCAAAAACTGGTAGATGAATATACCGAAGTTGTTAAATTCTCAAGTGGGATGACTGCTTTAACAGATGAACAGACAACACAAATTAAAGACGAAGTTTGGAGATCATACGTAAACAACAAATTGATTGAAACAGAAGCTAAGAAATTAGGTCTTACAGTTTCCAAAGCTGAAATCCAGGCAATGATTGATGAAGGNNCAAANCCNNTNCTTCAACAAACTCCNTTCAAAAACCAGAAAACAGGGATGTTTGATAAAGACATGCTAAAGAAATTCCTGGTAGATTACGCTAAAATGGACAAGACTAAGATGCCTGCTCAATATGCTCAATACTACGAATCAATGTTCAAGTTCTGGACATTTGTTGAAAAGAATCTGGCTCAGAGCCGTCTGGCTGAAAAATATCAGAACCTGGTTTCACGTTCTCTGATTTCAAATCCAATCGAGGCTAAAGCTGCTTTCGAAGCTAGAGTAAACACTGCCGACTTCCTAATTGCAGCAGTTCCTTACACTTCTATTCCTGATGCAAGCATCAAAGTTTCCGATTCAGAATTGAAAGACCTGTATAACAAGAAAAAAGAACAGTTTAAACAATATGTTGAATCACGCAACATTAAATACATTGATGTTCAGGTTCTTCCAAGCAAAGCTGATAAATCTGCAGTAGAAAAAGACGTTAAAGATAACACAGCGAAACTGGCAAGCGTAACAGGTAGCGATTATACAAGCGTTATACGTAATTCTGAATCTACAGTTCCTTTTGCTGACTTGTTCTATACAAAAGCTGCTTTCCCTGCAGACATTGCATCACACGTTGATTCTGCAGCAATTGGTCAGATCTACGGACCTTACTACAACCAGGCAGACAATTCATACAATTCATTTAAGGTTCTAGCTAAAGAGTCTGCTGCCGATTCAATTCAGTTCCGTCAGATTCAGATTTCTGCTGAAACACCAGAAAAGGCTAAAGCACTTGCAGACAGCGCATACAATGCTATTAAATCAGGAAGTGACTTTGCTGAAATTGCAAAAAAATACAAGGGCAATCCTGAAGCACAATGGATCACCTCACAAGCTTATGCTGGTGCTACATTGGATGCTAATAACGTAAAACTATTCTCTACATTATTTAGTCTGGGAGTTAACGAAACAGCAAACATTGCTCTTCCTCAGGCAAACATTATTTTGCAGGTTCTTGATAAGAAAGCAGTAAAAGACAAATATAAAGTTGCTGTAATCAAAAAGCCAGTAAGCTTCAGCAAAGAAACATATAACAAGATCTACAATGACTTTAGTCAGTTTGTTGCTGCTAATTCAACTGTTGAAAAGATCAATGCTAATGCAGAAGCTAAAGGATATAAATTACTGGAAAGAAAAGACCTTTACAGTGCCGAACACGTTATAGGTGGAATTAAAGGTACTCGTGAAGCAATGAAATGGGTATTTGCTGCTAAAGCAGGCGACGTATCTCAAATGTTTGAATGTGGCGATAACGATCATCTATTAGTTATAGCTCTTACTGACATCGTTAAAGAAGGTTATCGTCCTCTTGAACTGGTTAAAGACCAGCTTAAAGCAGAAATAATCAAAGATAAAAAAGCAGAAAAGATTATGGCGGATATCAAAGCNAAGAANCTGNNAAGNTTTGNACANTGCAAAACNATNCCNAACNTNGTNACTGANTCNGTTAAACACGTTTCATTTGCGGCTCCTGCATACGTTTCTGCTGTAAGAAGCAGCGAACCTGTATTGAGCGCTTATGCTTCAATAGCACAACTAAATAAGTTGAGCGGCCCTGTAAAAGGAAATGCTGCTGTATTCGTATTCCAGCCTTATAATAAAGAAAGACTGAAAGAAGTATACAACCAGAAACAGGAAGAAATGAAAGTTCAAAGCACTGCAATGAGAGCAGTTAGCAGATTTGTAAATGATCTTTATATCAAAGCAAATGTAAAAGATACACGTTATCTGTTCTTCTAAAGAATAAAGGCATATCATATTTAAAAAAGGCGGAAAACATAAATTTTCCGCCTTTTCTATTTCTATTTGACTCTCTTTCGGAAAAAATAAAAAAAAGAAGATAGGCATTTCACTTTTATTTGCAGATAAAAATATTACTTTTGTTCAGATAACTTAAGAGAGAAAGATATGATAAAATATCACTATACACTATGCATACTCCTGGCTTTGCTGGTCAGTTCCTGCGTTTCTATAGATCTGGTATCCATTGATTATTTGCAACCTGCCAAAGTTATTTTTCCGCCGGAGATAAAGACAGTTGGTATTGTCAATAACATAATTGCCAGAAAAGAAAAAAGCGTGATTAACAAAACAGATCAGAGTCAGAGTACTGAGTCTGTTTTTCAGGGAGATGGCAAAACTGTTACTGAATCATTTGCAAAGAGTATTGCCGAAGCCAACTATTTTGATAAGGTCATTATCTGTGATTCTGCCCTAAGAGGGAATGATCTTTTTCCAAGAGAACAACAGGAATTATCACAGGAAGAAATCAAACAGCTCACATCCGACCTGGGAGTAGATCTGATTTTCTCGGTGGAAGATATTACTATAAAAACAAAAGAGAAAATGAATTTTAGTAATATATTTCTTTCAACCATTGACGCTAAGGTCTCACCTATAGTAAAGGGCTATGTCCCTTCACGAAGTAAGCCATTCATCACATCAGCACCTGAAGACAGTATCTTTTGGGAAGGATATGGCATAACCCCGGAAGATGCAAAAAACGATCTGATAAAAGAAGATTCTTTAATGAAGGAAGCTTCCGAATTTGCAGGCGAGTTGCCAACCAAATATTTCTTGCCCACCTGGAATAGTGAGAATAGAATTTATTATACCAGTGGTTCCGTAGAACTAAGAGATGGTGGCGTACTTGTTAGGGAAGGTTCCTGGGACGATGCACTGAAGCTATGGCTGATTGCCAACAATAGAAACAATGATAAGCTAAAGATGCGTACAGCCTTTAATATTGCTTTGTATTATGAAACTCATAACGATATTGACAAGGCAGTAGAATGGGGAAAAAAAGCATTCGAGATAATTGCAAATAAGGAAAATAAAGCAAAACCTCTTCAGTCTGCTGGAAATGAAACTCCCAGAAACTATTCACAGGATTACCTTATAATCGCCCGTTATTTAACGCAATTAATGCAAAGAAAAGAAGATATGCAAATGCTAGATCTGCAAATGAAACGTTTTAATGACAATAATTAAGAGAATCTGTAGGGAAAATAGTTTTTTTTTGTACTTTTGACTAAAATAACGAAAAAGATAAAATCATCTATATGAAATTAAGTGCACAATCAAATATACTGATCGAATCGGCCATTAGAGAGGCTGTAAACCAGTTTACCGGGGATGAGGAACAAACAATTGTTACCGACATCCATTTACTCCCGAAACAAGATTCAGGTGAATTTTGCATCTTCAATGATGATGAGGAGGAATTAGCAAAGGTTATAATCGAAGAGTGGATAGATAACAACACTGAAGACTTTTATCAGAACATAGAGCGAGTTCTCCGTTCTATACTTAACAAACTCAAAGAAGAGGGAATATTTGAACATCTTACCCTTCTGAAGCCCTACTCTATTGTACTGGTGGATGAAGAGAAAGAAACTATTACTGACCTGCTACTTATGGATGATGATACAATGCTCGTTAATGATGAACTTCTCAAAGGACTCGACGAGGAACTGGATGATTTCCTGAAAAAGCTATTAGAGAATTAATTCTCTGCAAAAAATATAATTGAAAAGGGTGCCCATAGGTGCCTTTTTTTATACTTCTAAACCAAGCCCCGGTAAAAAAGGAATTAAAGTAAAGCACCTTTATTCTGTTCTATTCAGCAAAAATCATTTTCAACCCTCACTCACTAACTTTTCAGCACAACAAACTGAATAACAATCAAATACACCGTGATGGATCAATTTCAACCGTCACAAAACCATCACAAAAAGGCATGATCCCTCACTTTTTCGAGCTCAATCAGTAGATTTCACACATAATTTGTCTTAAGAAACAAGTCAAGCTGAGTTTGGTTCTATTTGGAGAAAAATGACTCGAAAAAGTGAGGGATGGCTCCAAAAGTGTGGGTTTCGTGACAGTACAAAAAGCTACCATCACTGGATAATGCCCTATACTTTAGCTTATTACAAAAAAAAGTGAGGGAGTGAGGGTTGATTTTCGTTTTTCCTGTAAAATCATGCAAAAGTAAAATTCAAAAACATCCCGCCTGCTTTTTTAAAAACGTAACCGGATGTTGAACAAACTCCCGCCGGCTTTCAAAAAAAGCAGGCGGGAGTTTGAAGCATTATTCGCCAATAATTTTCAGCCATTCGCCTATGGATTTTATTTATTGACGAATAAATTGGAATTATACACCAATGATTCCCGATAAAATAAGATCGCGTATTACTTAATAATAGTTTTGTCCTATACCAAACTGAAATAAGGAGTCTTAATTCTATTCTACAATAAATCCAATTTTAGCAGGATGGTCTTTCACACAAGTCACATTATCCAGATGGCGCATCATCAAGAAAACAAGCAGATCACCACCGCCTGCCAATAACATAAGAGAACCATAAAAAAGAGCATAAAAAGAGCCCGTTATTAATCCATAAATAACGGGCAATACTCCCAGAAGAATTGTCGGCATTAACAGTCCTATGCGATATTGCTTTGCCGTTAGAGGTTCTTTGCAATGACAATAAGGAAGAATATATTTCCAGACAATTCCAAAATGAATACTTTTCCATCCATTCCGGGCAAACAAGCTCCAACAAAAACCATGAATCAACTCATGCAATACAATACTTACCAGAAATGCTACTGTGCATATATTCAAACCAAATAAAAAAGGCTTTGCATATTCAGGCTTAAAAAAACTTTTTCCCCAAATCAGGAAATAAGGTATCCAGGAGAGTAATGCCAGCGGAATAAAAAGGAATAAGGAAAGTGCATTTGCTTTCCCTGCACTCATAGTATATTCTTTCTGCTCAATATGATTTTCCATTTTTTTCATTAATCATTGTTTAACAACAAATGTACTCAAAATCCAAGAATAAAAGAATTATAACAAATTTAATTATTACATTTGCATATTTTATAAAAGATAAATTCAAATTTACCTTGAATATTATAGACTATGAAAAGATCTTCCAATCTCAAATTATTTCTATTGATGATGTGGTTATCACTAAGTTTTAACCTACAAGCACAAGATGTTACTGATAACATCCACGTAGAGACAGCCGGAACCTTAAATTCCCTCATTCCAAATTCAACCAAGTATTTGATTACAGACCTAACTCTGTCTGGAAAGCTAAATGGAACTGATATTAAGTTCATTCGTGAAATGGCCGGATATAGTACAGAAGGAAGGCTTATCAAGCTTAATCTGGCAGATGTAAACATTGTAGCGGGTGGCGATTCTTATATATTTATGAATGAACAATACTATACAAAAAGTAATTCCATTTCAGGTTATATGTTTTCTGGATTAAACAAATTAACCTCAATAGTTCTCCCAAACAGTGTTACCTCTATTGAAACTGCAGCTTTTCAGGGATGCGAAGGATTAACCTCGATTACAGTACCTAATAGCGTTACGTCTATTGGAGGTGGTGAAGATGGCAATGGGCCTTTTGCTTATTGCACAGGATTAACCTCCATTACTCTTTCAAATAGTATAACTTCTATTAATCGTAGCACCTTTATGGGGTGTATAGGACTAACATCTGTCACAATTCCTAACTGCGTTACTTTTATTGATAGTTTTGCATTTTCGTACTGTAAAGGGTTAGCCTCTATCACTATACCTAATAGCGTAACTTCGATGGGAGAATCTGTATTTTACAATTGTCCCGGACTAAAAAAAATACATAGTAAAAATGCAGTACCTCCAACAACAGTAGATAAAACCTTTTTCGACTTAAATAAAACAACATGCAAAATTTATGTACCAAAAGGTTTTTCTGCAGCTTATAGTGAAGCAATGGGCTGGAAAGATTTTACAAATATAGAAGAAGAATCAACAGCCATCCCTTTAACTAAAGCGAACAATATAAATGTTTATACGAAAGATGATGCAATAGTAGTAACAGGTGCAAAATTTGGTGATAATATTTCTATATACACTGAATCAGGAACATTGTTGCAAAGTACAAAAGTAACTGATAACATCGTTAGAATCAACATTTTTAATGGCCACACATATCTGATAAAGACAACAGAAAAAACATTCAAGATAGTGTTATAAATAAAGCGAAAAAGGGAACAGCCACACAGCTATTCCCTCTTTCGCCGAAAATTAATTTCGTTATGTGTTTTATCGTTATTTATTCTGAAATCCTTCGATACTTTCCTTCAGAGATTTAATAATACTCTCAGCATCGGCTTGTTTCTTGCGTTCTATTTCGATAACAGCAGCAGGAGCATTGTTCACAAATCTCTCATTGCTTAATTTCTTAAGTACAGAATTCAAAAATCCTTCCTGATATTTCAGGTCGGCTTTCAGCTTNTCAATNTCNGCAGCNACATCNATCANATCACCNAGTGGNACNGCATATTCTGTTGTACCTACAATAAACGAAGCAGCTCCGGCTGATTTATCTTCTACTGACTTCAAAGAAGAGAGGTTACACATCTTAGAAATGGCAGGAGTCCAGTATTGAACTGGGTTCTCTCCTATTATTTCGAGCTCAAGCTGGTTCTTCTGAGCAATATTCTTCTGCATACGGATGGTACGAACTCCAGCAATAACTTCTTTAGTAGCTTCGAATGAGCTTAATGTGCCTTCATTAGCTGCTTTATAGGAAGGAAGAGTCTGACTCATGATGCTTTCACCATCTTTGCGATCTGTGAGGTATTGCCATAATTCTTCTGTAATAAAAGGCATGAATGGGTGAAGCAGTCTAAGAAGATCATCAAAGAACTTCAGAGTTACAGCATAAGTCTTGCCATCAATAGGCGCACCGTAAGCAGGTTTGATTAATTCCAGATACCAGGAAGAGAATTCATCCCAGAATAGTTTATACACAACCATCAAAGCTTCAGACAAGCGGTATTTAGAGAACAGATCCTGCACCTCACCAATTGCCTTGCTCATTACGTTGGTAAACCATTCAGCAGCCAACGTTGCAGCTTCAGAAGGTTCTATTGTATTGTCAACTTCCCATCCTTTTATCAAGCGGAAAGCATTCCAAATCTTATTATTAAAGTTACGTCCTTGTTCGCATAGCTGATCATCAAACAGAATGTCGTTTCCTGCCGGAGCAGCAAGCATCATTCCCATACGAACACCATCGGCACCGAATTTCTCAATCAAATCCAAAGGATCGGGTGAGTTACCCAATGACTTAGACATTTTACGGCCTAATTTATCACGAACAATACCTGTAAAATAAACATTCTTAAATGGCAGTTCTTTCTGGTATTCATAACCCGCAATAATCATACGAGCTACCCAGAAGAAGATAATATCCGGTCCTGTTACAAGGTCGCTGGTTGGATAGTAGTATTTAATCTCCTCATTGCCCGGATTATTAATTCCATCAAACAAAGAGATAGGCCACAACCATGAAGAGAACCAGGTATCAAGGCAATCTTCATCCTGACGAAGATCGGACAGTTGCAGGTTAGCATCGCCAGTCTTTGTGCGAGCCAGTTGCAATGCTTCTTCTTCAGTAGCAGCAACCACGAAGCCACCCTTAGGAAGGAAATAAGCAGGAATACGATGTCCCCACCACAGCTGACGGGAAATACACCAGTCCTTCACATTCTCCATCCAGTGACGGTATGTGTTTTTGAATTTAGCAGGGTGGAATTTAATATCATCGTTCATAACCGAATCTAAAGCTGGTTTAGCCAAATCGGTCATCTTAAGGAACCACTGCATAGAAAGCTTTGGTTCAATAACCACATTGGTACGTTCTGAGTAACCAACCTTGTTATCATAAGCTTCTACCTTCTCCATCAGTCCGGCAGCATTAAGATCCTTCTCTATTTGCTCGCGTACATCAAAACGATCCATTCCTACATACATGCCTCCGGCTTCACTAATAGTTCCGTCGGCATTGAAAATATCAATAGTCTGAAGATTATATTTTTCTCCAAGCATATAGTCATTTACATCATGAGCAGGAGTTACTTTTAAGCAACCTGTACCAAACTCGATGTCTACATAATCGTCCATAATGATAGGTACAGCACGGTTCACCAAAGGAACAATTACTTTCTTNNCTTTCAGGTANCTGTAACGTGGATCNTTNGGATTNACACAAACAGCNCTATCNCCAAGGATAGTTTCCGGACGGGTTGTAGCTACTACGATATACTTGTTATCTTCGCCTTCAATCATGTAGCGGAGATAGAATAATTTGCTATGTTCTTCCTTGTAGATTACTTCTTCATCAGACAAAGCTGTCAATGCTTTCGGATCCCAGTTTACCATACGCACGCCACGATAAATCAACCCTTTCTGGTAAAGGTCTACAAATACTTTAAGCACGCTTTCTGAACGTTCTTCGTCCATGGTAAACGCTGTACGATCCCAGTCGCATGAAGCTCCCAGTTTTTTCAACTGCTCAAGGATAATGCCGCCGTGCTTGTCAGTCCATTGCCATGCATGTTTCAGGAACTCATCACGTGTTAAATCAGTTTTCTTAATACCTTCGGCAGCCAGTTTATTTACCACTTTTGCCTCTGTAGCAATAGAAGCATGGTCAGTTCCCGGTACCCAGCAAGCATTCTTTCCCTCCATACGGGCACGACGAACAAGGATATCCTGAATGGTATTGTTCAGCATGTGACCCATATGCAGCACACCTGTCACATTAGGAGGAGGAATCACGACTGTATATGGTTCACGACCATCAGGTTTTGAACTAAATAATTTGTGATCCAGCCAATACTGGTACCACTTATCCTCAACATCAGCGGGGTTGTACTTACTTGCTAATTCCATTTTTATATGATAATTTATTAATTCATTGAATATTGCCCGCAAAATTAATAAAAAAAGGTGATTATCTGCGAAAGAAATGGCTACTTTTGCTCTTGATTAAAAGAATTACAAACATGCATACAAGAAAAGAACAAATAGAAGCCTTCGGTCATTTTCTGGATATCCTCGATGAGCTTCGCGAGAAATGTCCGTGGGACAGGAAACAAACAAATGAAAGTCTGAGAGCCAACACCATTGAAGAGGTGTACGAATTAAGTGACGCTTTGATGAAAGGTGATAAAAAAGACACCTGTAAAGAGCTGGGAGATGTATTACTACATGTTGCTTTTTATTCAAAAATAGCTTCCGAAACAAACGATTTTGATATTAAAGACGTTTGCGATCATTTGTGTGAAAAACTTATCTTCAGACATCCACATGTATTTGGTGATGCTGTTGCTGAAACAGCCGGACAAGTTTCTCAAAACTGGGAGCAGCTTAAATTGAAAGAAAAAGGAGGCAATAAATCTGTGTTAAGCGGAGTTCCCTCTTCCCTACCCTCAGTGATTAAAGCTTACCGCATACAGGATAAAGCACGGAATGTGGGTTTTGACTGGGAAAAGAAAGAGCAGGTCTGGGATAAAGTAAAAGAAGAATTCAATGAACTTCAGACAGAAATATCCTCAATGGACAAAGATAAAGCGGAAGCAGAATTCGGTGATCTTTTCTTTAGCATCATCAATGCAGCCCGTCTTTATGGGATTAATCCGGATAATGCGCTTGAACGAACCAATCATAAATTTATCCGCCGCTTTAATTACCTGGAAGAACACACCATCAGGCAAGGTCTCAATCTGAAGGATATGTCACTTGAGGAGATGGATAAATACTGGAATGAAGCAAAGAAGAAAGGGTTGTAACATCAAATAAAAAAGCAAAATGACCCGATGTCTGAATTCTCATTCAGCCATCGGGCCACTCTATCATAATCAACCCTATTTAACCTCTATATTCTTAATCGTTGAAAGAATTCTCTCTTTCAGCTCTTCTTTTTCTGCGAAACCAATACCTGGGACATCTGACTCATTGAGGAGTATTTGTCTTGCTTCCTGTGCTAAAGATTTCTTTTCGGGATGGTTCTTAAAGAAACTATCCCAATATTTCTTCAGCGAAGAAGTTTGCTCGAAAACAAAACAGATGTAATTGTCATATGTCAGAAAGTCTTCTATACTGTTAAATTCATCTTTTCCCACTTTATCATATAATTAATTGATATATTTAAAAAACGGATAAGGGGAAAACTTGTACTCATTCTCTTTCAATAAAATCTATTTAAACAGCAATACTTCGAAGTTTAAGTACTCCACGATGAATTAAATTGCGTACCGACTGATAATTCATATCCATAAGTATGCAAATATCTTCATATTTCTTCTCTTCTAAATAATATAAAGTTAATGCCTCTTTCTGGCGTGGAGGAAGTTGATTTAAAAGATACTTCACTCTCTCATTTGAAACAGACTCCATTTCAAGATTAATATAATCATTCTCTACATTCTCTGTAGCGACAGGATTCAATTCTTCAACGGGATAATCATCAAAATTAGTTCTTTTACGACTTTCATCACATAATTTATTTTTCAATGAGATGAAAAGATATGATTTAAAATTAGTAATTTCTCCCAGATCTTTACGTTTATTATAAATCTTAATAAAAATATCATGAATACAATCTTTTAAAAGCTCTTTATCGGCAGTCAATCTGCAGCCATAATTAAAAAGCATATTCACATGTAAATCATATATTCTGGAGAAAGCATTCACATCTCCTGATACTAAAAGGGAAAGCAACTGCGATAACTCAGTATCGTTAGTCACACCATCCATTCTATTCCCATTCTGTTCCTTCATGATATCTATTAACTTTATGTGTTGTCTTTCTAGACAATGCAAAGCTATAGATCAATAGAGTATATTTCTGGGAATATTTGGTTATAGAATGGAAACTATTGATAATTCTGTTTTATAACATATTTTTGCTAATTAATCCCTCTTTTTATACTTATAAGGTCTGAAACCAGTAAACTTCCGGAGCTTCTGCACCATCTTTAAACTGGTAAGTATCACCTATTTTCAGTTTATTTGTTACAACAGAAACCTTACCTGTTTTTACATCTATTTTCTTTAATGTATATACCCCTGGAGCTATCGGCAAAGCAAAATTTTCCTTTGACTGGCAATAAATAATTGTTCCCAGACCATTTTTTACCAGTTTATAATAACTGTTTGTACCTGTTTTCTCCACATGCATTTTTAAAGCATCTTTTAAGAATGAAGTATCATTTATTTCAGGAAGTACCGGTAAAGATCCTCCGGCCATAAATACCGCCCAAGCCATATCGGGATAATTCTGTGCATTAAAAGTAACTGCTTTTTCCGGATACTTTTCTCTATATTCACTTACTGCTTTATAAGCTTCATTGAAAGTGACCTTGCCAACTTTCATCAGGCGGGCATGTTGTCTTGGAGCTAAATTCTTTCCACCTTCGGGAGCATATATAGTTCCATCACTTTTATAATGCCAATATCTGATATCGATAATATCAACTAAGCCGGCACGCTTTTGATCTTTCAGGATTGCATCCTGAACATCTTTCGTTGTACTAAGTGCCACAGTTGCATGCTTACCAGTTTCCTTTTCCCATGCTCCAATCTCATCCAGCCAGAACTCAACAAAATGAAGAGGCCCTGTAAATTCTGCACTTATAAGCTGAACCACATTCTTATTATCTGCAAAATTATTCAGACATTGACGAATGTATTTCCGATGTAGTTCTCGTCTAACAGGATGAGAAATGTCATAAAAACGGTCGGCCATAAATATTCTTTTATCGCCGGTAAAGGGAACTGGTTCCGGGAAATCTGTGTCATTAATATTATTTGCAGAACGCCATGGACAATCCACCCAGTGCGCACCAGCTTCAATAATATTATGCTGGAAATAATTCTCATGGAAAAGGACTAATCCTGCTTTTTCTGATTCATCAGCAAATTCTTTTAAACGTGTCCAGTACCATTCATTAGGTAAGTTCAAATCATACTTTGATAATCCGTCCCATGCAGTACCTTCTCCGCATCGTCCGAAAGGTTGTTCATAAAACGGCCCCCATACATCACCTGTTCTACGACGGGTACGTTCATGATCATCTCTCCTTAAGTCATACCATAAACCATAATTATGATCCAGCACTACTATATTCTGCCTCTTCATGTAATTTACAACAGAATCAATACGGTCAGTCAATCCTGTACCTTCACGTCCCGGTACAAATCTTGTAATATGTGGTTTTGCCTGAGGCAAAAAGCTTGTTCTCAATTTACCATTCCACCATGGAACTTCAAACCTGTTACCTGTTAAAAGATGGTTGTTTATCTCAATCTTACCATCAACAACAGCCATTTGCTTTTGAGCAGTTCCTTTTTCTTCATTAACCTTCAAAGAAGAAGCTAATTTTAATTTAGCATGAGCAACAACACTTTCAGGCATTGAATCTTGTTCTATCCAATGGCGTAATGTTAACCTGGGAGTAGTTAAAGACTGTTTAGCCATCTGAGCTGCAACTTCAAGACTCGGACTACTTGAAGCTTCTGTATTCATTGGCAATACACGTCCTCTTGCAGAGCAGTCTTTACCCAAACGATCTTCTAATTGTGCATAGAAAAAACTTCTTGGCTGAATATGGTTATTTGACTCATTCCATTCACCATCGATGGTGAATGGAATGAGTCAAATAACCATATTCTGCCAATTAAGAATAGAAAATGCTTCTTGGCTGAATATGGTTATTTGATTCGTTCCATTCGCCATTACCAGAAAATTGGGCCCACGTTCCATAAGCTCTGTTAACAGCATCTTTTGAAGGTGAGAAACATTCAATCTCTGCAGCAGTACATTGCCAAAAAAGACTGTTTGCTGTTCCCCAACCTGCGCCACAATAATCCTGACCCAAATTTTTGAAAGTAAGATTATTACCATCAATATTTACTATATCGAACAATAAACCGCAAGCCCAGCTTTCCAAAGCGCCACTAAATCCAAAAGCTTCTTTGGCTTCACACTGTACGAAAGCATTGGGGCCGGGAGCACAAAATCCTGCACCAAAGTCGTGCATACCATGTTCTGAATAACAACGTTGGAAAAGAGTTTGCTGACCCATTGTAAGGAATGTATTTCTACGCATACCTCCGGTTTCAGAAATAGGATCAGTAGAGATACAATCTTCTACAGTTACTTTTGAAGCTGTACGCTGAACAAAGACAGCACTTCCGGCAAGATATTTAAATGAGACTTTACGTACCCAGCAATTTTCTGCATTTTCAATTGATATACCTCCCCAGCAGTGATCTTCATCTTTAAGATATTTTTGATTATAGCTTGATTCAATAGAAAGATTCTCAACACCACAATCAGAGATTCTATTATTCCAGCGATATACCAGCAGTTTAGATTTTCCCCACTGAGCATCAAGAACCATTGTCAAAGGAACATCCAGTTCTACTTTATCGTTATCTGCATCAGTAATAGCTCTATCCCAAAACAGATCTATATCTCCAGCTTTCCACCCCAAAGCAGTAATACCTCCACCAAAATGATCACAACCCAGACTTGCAATCCATTCTGTTGTTGAAGGACGATAAACCATGACTCTATCACCTTTCTTTATTTTATGACCAGGAATAATTGATAATGAACGAGAATTAACGGGTACATATGGAGAAGTAATAGCAATTGTATCAATGACAGTCATGTCGTTCTTGCCTTCAACATATATCACTGATCCTCTGTCGTAGCCTCTCTTGAGAAGAACTGTCTGATTTTTATCAGTACCGCGTAAAACAATGCCCGACTTATTTATAAAAAGAGATTTATTTAAATTAAATACCCCTTTATCTAATAAGACAGTACCTCTAAATCCATTCTTATCCGGAGCCAAAGAAGAAACGTAATTTATTGCTCTTTGAATAATAGCAGAGCAATCACCTTCCTGATGAGAAACAAATATTTTATTGGATACTACCGGAATATCTTTATCAGAGCTTCTATATCCACAATATGAAAAGTCAAGAACCCTATTATTTTGCTGGTCAAGGTTATATTTAACCCTACTGTTTTTTAGTTCCAAAGAATACTTTTGGGCAAAAAGACTTTGCGCAGCAATGGCACAAAAAACTACTATAAAAATATTTCTTAAAGCAGTAATCCGAATTATCCTCATTTTATTAAGCTTATTAGATTAATGAATATAATTCTAAAACGATAAAAGAGGGCTTTTGTAATCAGTATATCACGACTTTCTATACGTATTCATATATTCACGGGGAGATTGATCATATTTCTTTCTGAAACATTTACCAAAATACCCTACATCCTTAAATCCCACGGCAAAAGCAATCTCTGAGATAGACTGGTCTGTATTCTTAATCATTTCAATAGATTTATTCAATCGGATTTCTTTCACCAAATCAACCGGAGCAAGCCCCGTGAGACTCTTCAGTTTTTTAAAGAAAGATGAACGACTCAAACCGATACTGGAAGCAATAATATCAATATTAAAATCACTGTTATCCAGATTTTCTTCAATAACCTGATGTATCTTATCCAGCAATTGCACATCTTTCTGAACCAGAAATTGCTCATAATCAACCGAAGGCTCATCATTATCCTTTTTCCATAACCTTTCCTGGAAAAGTTTCCTTTCTCTTAATAACTGCTCTATACGAGCTACAAGGTAATCTTTACTAAAAGGTTTTGTAATATAGGCATTTGCTCCAAGGCTAATAGCCATAGTCTTTGCTTCATCACTATTTTTGGCAGTTAGAATAACTACCGGAATATGGCTAATCTTAAAATCTTTCCTTATGCGTTGTAGCAATTCAGTACCATCCATTTCAGGCATCATCTGATCAGTTACAACAATATCCGGATGATAAAGATGAACCTTCTTTAAACCTTCCACTCCATTATTTGCAATGAAAATACGGAATTTATCTTCTAGCTGCATCTTTATCAGATTACATAAATCCTTATTGTCTTCAACTAATAACAAACTAGGCAATGCAGAATTTTCTTTTTTCAAATTTTCATCCAGTTCCTCATCTTCTTCATTTCTATTCGTATCTAAAATGGAAGCTTCATGAGGAAGCTTATCAACCTGATCGCTAAAATAGAAATCTACTTCTGAGGGTTTAAAGTGATCTTTACCTAATAACAATTCGATGGTAAAGGCAGATCCTTTTGACGGTTCACTCTCCACAGTAATTTGCCCGTGATGCATAGTCATCAGCTCCTTTGATAGAGCCAGGCCAATTCCTGTACCCTTATAAGTTGTATCTTTCGCATTATCTCCCTGTGAAAAACGCTCAAAGATCTCAGCAAGTTTATTCTGAGGAATACCGGTACCAGTATCTTCCACCCGAACGAAACAACTCTTTCCATCTGCAAGAAGTCCGGTTGTCAAAAAGATACTTCCGCCAGAAGAGGTAAATTTGAAAGCATTAGAAAGAAGGTTGCGTATCACAATCTCGAGCTTCTCTTTATCCACCCAGACAAAAATATCGCTTTCTTGAAAATGTGAAGTATAACTAATCTCATTTTCTTCAGAAAGAACCACAAATTCCTCACTCAGATGTTCAATCAAAGCATTCAGGTTTACCAGAGAGACATGCAAACGCATTTTCCCATTCTGTATTTTTCTGAAATCAAGAATCTGATTAACCAGATTAAGCATCTGATCTGTGCTTTTTTCCATTAAATCAATATACCGGGTTCCCTTATCTGATAGCTTTTCTTTTTCACGTAATTCCTGAATAGGTCCTTTGATTAGAGTCAGAGGTGTACGTAACTCATGAGAAATATTTGTAAAGAACTTAATCTTTAACTCAGCTAATTTCTGCTCTATATAAATATCATTCTTTATCTTTATCATGAAAAAGATAAATTTTACAACTCCGTATAACAAAGCCAGGAACAAGATTGCATAAATTACATAAGCTATGTTGGTTCTCCACCAAGGAGGAAGGATGATGATTTCCATTGTTTTTTCAGAAACAAAGGACGGATTCGCTTCATCTATTGTTTTAACTCTGAACACATACTTTCCGGGAGGCACATTCGTATATGAAGCAATACGGTTCTTTCCACTAAAATGCCATTCCTCTTCATAACCCTGAAGTATATATTTATAGCTAATACGGTTCTGACTGTAATAGTTCAATGCAGCAAACTCAATCGTAAACATTGACTGATTATGCTTTAGAGTTATTGTTTTCAGCTCCTTGACCGATTGCCGGTGCTCACCTTCATTCAAAGAATTAATATCCTGATTAGATATTTTAAAATCTACAATAAAAGTCTTATATGCAAAATTATAAGTCTGCAATCTGAACGGATTAAACTTCAGAATTCCATCTTTACATCCAAACCAAAGCTGACCGGAAGCACAGCGTAAAGCACTCTCTTCCTCCATCTTTACAGGAATAAAGCCGTCATATCTATCAAAATTACGGAAAGACTGAGTTCTGGAATCAAAACGGGATATTCCCATTTCTGTAGCTAGCCAAAGATTACTTTTACCATCTTCTACGATAGACAATATTACATCACTTTTCAGTCCTTCCTTTAATCCGTATGATTGGAATACCGGCTTTCTGTTTTCATGATCATAGCGAATAAGTTTGTTTAATCCACCACCAAAGACACTAACCCATATTTGGTTTTTCTTATCTTTATATAAGGCGTAAATATCATTATCCGCAATATCCGATTCATCCTGATAAATTTCAAATTTTATTTGGTCCGGTCTCTTAAAGTTACCGCTAAATGACATCAATCCATCACTTGTACCAACCCAAATACGACCTTCGGAGTCCTCGATCATATTTCGAATCTCCATATACATACCATTGGAAGGGTAATATTTAAAGCAATTATATTTATGTTTAAAAACAACCTTACCATGCTCTTCCTTCAGTAAATTTAATCCTCCTCCGAAAAGGCCAGCCCAAATGCGTCCTTTACTATCTAAAAAAGAACAGTATACTTCATTGCTACTAATTGAGTTCGGGTTATTTTCATCGTTCACGAAACGAGTAAAGCGGAATCCCAAACTGGAAGAGTTATCCGGTTCTGCTTTTACCAGCCCTTTCCCTTTGGTTGAGAACCAGAGATTTCCCCGGTTGTCTTCCAGTATATGATAAACATTTCCAATATTGTAATTAGCTTCTGAGAACTTTCGTTTTAACGCCCCATTTCTTCCCAGCCAATAAACCTCTGAGTTTCGGGTTCCTACCCATATATCGCCATTCTTAGCTTCAAACAAAGCTTTGACTCCTACCTTACAAATTTCAGCATCCAGACTCTTATTTTCAAAGGAACAGGGAGAATAAAGAGAAAATTGTTTTTTAGGGAAACTGATTTTATAGATACCATTATCCATTGAGGTAACCCACAAAACGCCCTCACGGTCTAGTAATATGTTACAAAGCCGGTTACCTTTCTCAAATTTAAGGAATTCTTCAGAATGATTTAAATAGTCAAGTGTAAGTTTATTATGGTCTATTCGGGCCAAATCGCCTGATGAAGTGATAAAAAACATACCGTGTTCTTTTCCATCCAGTTCCTGAATGTCCTCATTCACAAGACCATTAGGAAAAATAAATTGTCTATTCTCGTTATTTGAAGGGTTATAATAAACCACACCTTTATTACCCATCACAAACCAGATTTTGCCGAAACTATCACTGAAAGATTTAACCACAGGTTCTTTAATCTGAGAAGAGAACAATAATTTAAATGTCTTCTTTTTCAGGTCGTACAGGTATACGCCCTTGTTAGCTACTGAGATATAGATCTTTGTTCTGTCTTCAACCTGAATATTCTCTATAACACCTTTACCCTGCAATATCTTTATTGGAATTATCCGTCCATTATAAAGAGTTATCAGATATATCTTTCCTTGTTTATCACCTAACCATAAAACACCTTTATTCTGGAATGCACATGACAACTCTTTTTCAAATGTCAGTCCAATCTTTCTGAGAATAAAATCGGAAGACTGCGATTTTAATGACCTGCCTTTAGGACAAGATAGGATTTTATAATCCATGCCAATCCAGCTAATATAATCTTTACTTTCGCATAATAGATTATTTTTTAGTTTTGTATTGCCAGCTTTGTTCTTTGAATCGTGAAGAAGGATTATGTTTATCTTACCATTCCGGTCAGAGGATGCTTTTAATAAGTCTTTATTTTTGGTCAACAACAAAAGCTCTCCATCCTCTGTTTTCTGAATTTTAATAATCTGGGAATTTACGGAGTATTTTTTCCTCAGTTCATTAAATACAGAATAGAAACATTCTTTGTGCTTATCAAATAGATAGAGTTTGTGGTCAATGGTTTTAACCCACAGATTACTGCTTTTATCTTCAATTATCTTCTGAATTTTTCTGGGAGGGATATCTGTGTAGTATTCGTTCCGACTATTGTAAGTCTTAAACTTTTGTCCATCAAAGCTGCATAACCCGTACCATGTGCCAAACCAGACAAAACCATCTGAATCTTTTATTGCACAATTAACGATTTCATGAGGGACACCATTCTCTACTGAATAATGCTCAATAATCATGTTATTATTTGATGCCGCAAAACGACAGGATAATAACATAATTATCAGCACTAAATAGGGTTCGCTGAAAAAACATCAAACATTTGATCTGCAATCTATTAAGTAACTTTTTTGCTTGCTTCTCTGCACGAAAAAGATTATATTTGATGCATAAAGCTTGCAGACATGATAAAATACGAAAGCACAAATCAACTCAGTATAGAGGAATTTAAGACTCCTCTTCAACGCGAACTGAATCCTGAAAATCGTTGGGTAAAACTAGCCAAAGAAATACCTTGGGAAAAGCTGTCATCTATCTATTGTAAAAAGATGCATCAGAAAATGGGTGCCAGGAGTATAGCTCCCCGGATTGTTATCGGTGCGATGATTGTTAAGCATAAGCTTAATTTGTCTGATATTGAAACGATTGAAGCTATTCGCGAAAATATGTATATCCAGTATTTTCTGGGGTTGTCCGATTACACTTACGAGCCCGTTTTTGACCCGAGTCTTTTTGTTCATATCCGCAAGCGTCTTGGAGTGAAAGAATTTGATGAGATGACTTTGCTTCTGATGGATGAAGAAGATAAAAGGAAAGAAGATGATGAAGATAACAGATCTTCGGGGAATAAAGGAAATACTTTCAAGGAACCGGTAAAAATGGATGATAATGGAAATATAACCCATAAAGGAGACCTGAAAGTAGATGCTACTGTTGCCGATGCGGAAGTTCGTTTCCCTACAGATATTGATCTGCTGAATGATGCCCGTGAAAAGAGTGAGGATCTGATTGATTTATTATGTGCAAGGATGCATTTTGAGAAACCTCGTACTTATCGTCGCATTGCCAGAAGCAAATATCTGAACGTAATAAAGAGGAGGAACAAATCAAAGAAAATCGTCAGAAGAGGAAAACGTGAGCAGCTTCATTTCCTCAAACGTAATCTCTGCAGCATAGATAAACTATTGGATAAAAAGGCTGATAGTATGAGCTATCTCAACAAACGGGAAAAGAAATATCTCTTTGTTATCCGGTTGGTTTATGATCAGCAGAATCAAATGTACAATGCAAATAGCCACAGTTGTCAGGATCGGATTATAAGCATTCATCAACCTCATGTTCGTCCCATCGTTAGGGGTAAATCCAAATCTCAGACTGAATTTGGCGCAAAAATAGGAGTCGGATTGCACAATGGTTATGCCCGCATAGATCATTTGAGTTGGGATGCTTATAACGAGCATACAGATTTAGTGACTCATGTGGAGAATTACAAAAAGCATTATGGCTTTTATCCGGCCCGACTCTTAGCGGACAAGATCTATCTGAACCGGTCAAACAGGATGTTTTTGAAGTCTTTAAAAATAGAAATCATAGGTAAAGCGTTGGGGCGACCATCTGCAGATTCAAAGAAGCCCGAAGTTCGGAAAGCTATGGCAAAAGCAATGGGTGAAAGGAATGAAGTTGAAGCGTGCTTTGGAACAGCTAAAAGAAGATACCGTATGAACAATATCAGGGCAAAACTGGAGAGAACCTCAGCTTCATGGATTGCTGCCGGATACTTCATTCAGAATCTGATGAAGTTCTTTAGAGAGCTTCTCTGTGGCCTCATACAAATATGGCATTGCTTATGGGAATTGGGTAATGAGATTTATATATTTGAAAGAATAGAAAAAGAAAAAATCCAAGCTGCACCAATATTATATTGAGAGAGCTTGGACTTTTTCAGCAGACCCTAAATATTTATTCATGTTCTTTTGCCTGTTTTTTTAAGTATGTGTCAAAGTTAAGTAAAGACAGGCAAATGTACAACTAACACTTAACACTTTAAAACTTATTAATCACTATTTTAAGTGCTTTTCACCAAACTCTGTCTGTTGAAGCTCAACTTCATTTAAAACTTTACGTTTTTCTTCCTCAGACAATTCCTGCTTAATTTTAATTTCAGACTTCTTGTTCTGAATTACCTTATTCTGTTCCTGTGGTATATAGCAGAATGGTTTTTCAGCAGGAATACTTTCAAACTCCAGCTCGGCAGTTGTTGGAGAATAAACACCTTCGTACTGAACATGAGCTTTCACTTTTATCTTACCAGCCTTATTGGTTGCACGAATTAAAACCGGAGCAGAACCAAATTCCACAGCACGCGGATTTGCACCTATACTTGCATCACCAATAATTGTTCCTTCACCTTCGACGCTGAAAACAACATTTTCTTTAGCCAAACGACGAACATTTCCACTATCATCAGTTACTTCAGCTATTACGACTGCAAAATCAGAACCATCGGCTACTAATGACTGTCCCTCATGATCAAGTGTTAGTCTTAATTTGGTAGAACGGCGGGATGGCATTCTTTTAAAGCTGCATACAACTTTGCCATCAATAATACCTTCTGCTACGAAACTAACTTTCTGCCAGTTCTTCTGTACATACGTATATTCGCGCATGTCCCAGAACTTATAAACATTCTTAAATATTACGGGAGTATTAGGAATTCCATTCTTCTGATGAATAACAGGCTGCACAATTGTATCCTTTTCATAAGCAATTAATCTGACTGAATCGCAATTACTGAACACTACGACATCACTATCTGAAAAAGGAGTGATTTCATTCGCAATATATGTCATTGGTCCGGTTTCACAAACAGGATGACTCACTTTAGGAGAGACCTGACTTCTGAACATGTAATATGCATATTTGGGTTGACGAAAACAGTCAAAGATTCCTCCCCAATAAGGATCGGGATGATATCCGCGTTGGTGATCAAATGGATGCCATTGTGCACCACCAATAAATTGTCCGGTTGTATTAAACATCGCACCATAAGATTCCGCCAATGAAAGAGCCTGAACTAACTGTGGGCGTTCCCCCCAGCTACGTGAAGCACGGTTATTATTGTTATGAGCATACCAATCGTCTACATTTTCTCCGAATTCCCGGGTAAAAATACATTGTTTAGCCTTTCCTTCGTCAGTAGGCCATCCATAAACCAATCCATAATTATCAGCAACCCCTTCGGAATGTAAATCACCCGCAGCAACCGGAGCACCGGGATAAGGGAATTCATCTTTTGTTACTTTTAATGCAGATAAAGAGAAATCAAGTGGATAACGGGTTTCATTCAGAATCGGTTCCCAAATTAGTACCGATGTATGGTTACGGTCACGGCGAATCATCTGATGAGTATTTTCATTTACCAGTTCTCCGAAGTGAGGATCTTTATTCCAGAACTGCCATCCGGGAGTAGCTACAATAATGAATAATCCCAACTCATCACAAGCATCCATGAAGGCTGGATCCTGTGGATAATGCGCAGAACGGATTATCTTACAACCAGCATCGCGTAACTTTTTAGCATCACGCCATTGCTGAGAATTAGGAAGAGCATTACCTACATAACCAAAATCCTGGTGTCTGTTTGCACCAATCAGCTGACCATAAGGCTTGCCGTTAAGGAAGAATCCATCTTTACCACGGAATTCAGCTTTACGTATACCGATACGAGTGGTTCCACCATCCAGAGAAACTTTACCATCGAGTACTCTTGAATTAATCCTGTACAAATATGGATCATCCGGAGACCAAAGATATGGCTTGCGAACTGTGATCTTTTGCTTTGCAGTCTTACTCTCACCATTTGCCAAAACAAGCTTAGTCTTTTCTCGAGCTATAACTTTCCCAGCTTTATCACAAAGTTCTGTTTCCAGATATACAGTCTTACTTTGTTTACTTTCATTCTTAACGTCTGTATCAACAAATACATCGGCACTCTTTTCACTGATATTATCAAAATGAACAAATACCCCACCACCAGCAACTTTATTCGCTTCAATAGCATCAGTTATAGCAACCGACGATTTCGCAATCATCCACACATCGCGGTAGATTCCTCCGTGATAAGCAAAGTCCAGCGTATATTGTTTCTTCCCTGGAGGAAAGTTCTTATCATCACTATTATCTGTAAAAACAGCAATTAAACAAGATTCACCTGCATGAATGCCCAGATCGGTTAGTGAAACACTGAAAGGAAGATATCCGCCAAGATGTTGTTTCACCAGTTTACCGTTTACATAGACATCAGATTTACCCATTACCGCTTCAAAATACACAGAAACATTCTTGCCAGCCAATGATTTGTCTACAACAAAATGTTTTCTATACCATGCCGGTCCCTGATAATTGCGGCAACCACTAGCCTCAGCCGGTTCTAACGCCACAGTATGTGGTGTAGCAACTACTTCCCAGGATGAATCATCCAGGCCTACAGCTCCACCATTTTTTACATCTCCTTTATAAAAGCGCCATCCGGGATTGAAATTATACACAATTCTTCCACTGCCTTTCAGATCAATAAAGCCCGCAACAGATGTTTCAGGGCGATACGAGCCGGCAAATCCAAATACTGGCATCAAAAAGAGCAAAAGTGCTGCAATAACATTCTTCATTATTCTGTATCTGTTTTTTATTTATTTCTTAATCATAACGATAACATCTTTCATCCTTTCAGCAGGATAAACACGTAGATTGACCACCTTGCCATTTTTCAACTCCGCTTCCACTGTTGTGTTCTTCGAAGCGTGCAGTTTAAAATGCACATCCCATTCCACTGGCCAGGATGGAAATAAAAGTATCTGGTCGCCATTTGTCTGCAACAACATTTCCTGCAAACCAATCATTCCGCTGCCTCCCCAATTATGATCGGGAGTCCAGTCATAACCTGGCCCCCAGAAAGTTGGGAAACGCAAATCACTATCTTTCATTTTAAGGGAAGTCAGCTGTTGAGCTTCTTTTGTCAAGCCCAGACAAGCCGCAAAAATATTATCCTGCTTCCACCCAATATGGCTTCTGAACTTTAATGCGTCAGAGTCATAAAGATAAGTATTTACAGCAACGTCCAACTCTTTTTTCCCCATTCCGTAAATTCTCCACGGAAAGACCGGATACAATTGAGGCGACTCTACATTATTTATTCGTTCCCACAATTTAGCAGGAGCAATCATCTTCTTTCCATTCTCTTCTTTGATGGTTATCGGTGGAATTGTTGATAACATCTCTTTCCAATGTGCAGTCTTTGCACTATCAGCAGGTAGTTTAATCATTTTTTCCAGCACAACTTTCAAAGCCGATATGGTAGATGTGGAATTATAAGTCATCTTATATGTTTCGCAAGCCGAGCCGGGATAAAGAACCAAGTGTCCCTCTCCATCAAGAACCTTGCGTCCGCGCTGAGTGGCCAGCATCCGATAATGCTCATCAAAGAAAGTAAGAGCACTTTCTATCAGAGGAACATATTCATCTATCTTTTCATTATTATAATCTTTGGTTTCCAGAATCATATTGCAGAACTCAAGCACCGTGTCCCATTCATATTCCAACCAGGCATTATATTCCAATCCTTTGTCGAAACCAGCCGGACGTTTCCAACCGTATTCACTTGGATTTGGTAATCCAAAGTTTTCTATTTGTTCGGGAAAGCAGCCTCCTTTATGATTCCAATAAACTTTGCTGCGTAACTCTGCGTTTTTCAGGATTCTCATGTAGAAATCAAACTGAGACTTCATCATATCAAAGTCACCACTTTTCAGCATAGGAAAATAAACCAAACGTTGATTCTGTGCAGTCATTGTACCCCCACCCCATTTGCGATAATCAGGGGTGAAGCTTTGCAAAGTGTCTACATGACAAGGATCAAAGGTAAACAGTCCGCCATTGAACTTTGTGGGATAATTGCCGTAAGCATTGCACCCCAGCATATAACGAAAAAGCTGATAATTGCGTCCAATGCGCCACGCTTCAGAAGCTTGGTTTGTTTCATTGATGCAGATAGAACTCCGGTTCCAGTAAGCATTCCACCAGGCACGTGTCTTTTTCTTGTCGGCATTAGTATTTATTTGTCCGACGACTTTAGCTAATCCTTGCTTCCATTGGTTCAGTTCTGCCACTTGTTCTGTGTACAAAGCCACATATATCTGGTGTGAGCTTGAAGGTTTCGCACTCTTCATGCACCAGGACTTGTAATCCGTTCCGGCATATTCGCCTTGGCTTGTGCCTGTAAACTGAAGATTATCCCCCCAAAGCATACCACCAAAAGTAAGATTCCCCAATGGATTATACATTTCCTTTTTTACGGAATCCATGCCTTGCTGCGCAACTGTAACATCAAAAACTGTCTGATCACTGTTTTTGTGGTAAAAAGTTAGTTTGTTTCCTTGCGGTTCCACCACATCAGCTTTTGTAGCCAGTCCTTTAGGCACAGCCCATTTATAGGAATTGGCATTGCCTTCTCCTTTCCTTATCAAACGATCCTGATAACGCCAGTTTTCATAACAAACCTCAGCGGAAAGTTTCTCTTTACTTTTTACGTCGACATGAATAACCGGACTGAATACATTTACCCACAATTGGATAACTGTTCCACCAGCCTCAACCACAACATATCCATCTTTAAGCTTTAGTTCCTGACGGAAACTGCTGCTTGTAAAAGGATTAGGAGACAGCTTTATGCGGACACGTCCTGATTTGAGAAGGCAATTATTCTCATCAAGTGAGCCGCTGCGGGAAATATAAAATAAAAGTTCATTGTTTTCCACCCATACATTCAGACCTATATCTCCTCCTCCGCAAGGCATGGATTGGTGAGAGCCTTTACTTTGAGAAGTCCACAGGGTATTATACGCATTCAACCAGTCGGCAGATGATGCTGCCCGACTGGTTGTAATGAGAGTCAGTAATAATATGGCAACGAAGGTTTTCTTCATATCTGTATTACCAATTATCAGTTCTGAAAGAAGAAACAGGAAGACCTTCTGTGCCGTATAAATCACCATCCACATAGTTTTCGAAAGCATAGCGAACGGCAACAGGTTTCTTAACTTCATCCGATTTTACATACACCTTACTTCTTACAATCCATGCTTTAGCTGGATAGAAATTTTTGTCTGCACCAGCTACCTTAAAGTTTTGCAAGTCACCTTTCGGAGCAGCAACCCACATTTGNGTTCTNTNAAAGCTTANNACAACAGTATCNTTCTGAACGGCCATNTCTTTATAAACCGGTCCATCGGCAGTTACGCCGTTAATTTTATAAGTCTTCACCAAAGCCTGAAGAGCAAGACGTTCACCTGCAATTTGTTTCTTTCTTGGGTGAATACCTTCCTTTAATCCGGCATCAAGNAAAACTGCCATACCTGTATTTTCAACTTTATTCTCTATTTTGCTTTGAGCTTCACGTAAATAGGCTGAATTGATAACATCTTTTCCGGCAGGAGTAATAATTGAATAATCATAAGGAGCAATCTGGCAGAAATAGAATGGGAAATTTCCCTGATTCCATCTTGCTCTCCANAAATTNATCATTGTTGAGAAAAGATCTGTGTATGATTGAGAACGATCATAATTAGATTCTCCCTGATACCATATTGCACCTTTAATTGTATAGCCAACCAACGGAGCAATCATACCTTGGTATAAAGTTGTAGGAGTACGATTCTTNTCTACTATATCTTCAGGTGATTTTGGAATCTTAATTTCAGGAAAGCCTTTAAGCATTTCTTTGTCCATCCAAGCCTCAACACAAGAACCTCCCCAGCTGCTGCAAATTAATCCCACCGGAACATTCAGCATCTGCTGAAGTAAACGACCATAGTAATAAGCTGTAGCACTGAATTCTTTAACTGATTCGGGAATAGCAGCTTGCCAGTCGCCTTTTACATCATTCTGCACATCAATAACAGAATTATGACCAACAGTGAAAAGACGAATCTGAGAATTTGCAGATTTCAGGATATCCATATTCGAGTTATCAACCGGTTGGTTNTTATAACCNTTCATTGGCATTTCCATNTTNGACTGACCAGAGCAAAGCCATACCTCACCCACTAACACATCTTGCAGAGTAGTTTGTTTGCCGTCATTGAATGTAATTGAATACGGGCCACCGGCAGTAGGAGTTGCAAGAGCCACTTTCCACTTTCCTGTTCCGTCAACATCTACAGTATATTTCTTTTTATTCCATGATGTAACAATTGTCAGTTTCTTATTAGGTGTTGAAGTTCCCCAAAAAGAAGCATTAGTTTGTTGTTGTATAACCATTCCATTTGAGAAAAAAGCTGGAAGTTTAAC
>JGI20225J20221_1000390_pt1 | contig 82620 bp, 71 predicted proteins | sample BioMet4_FD_20221 | JGI IMG/M metagenome (IMG submission 20221) | reverse complement strand
AACCTTGATAAAGATGCAAAGTCAATGGATAAAGGTGTTGCTTATACAGCAAAGATACAATTTCGAAAGCAATTCACAACAGAAAGCGGTGACTGGGCGCACACTATCCGGGTGTTGCTTATACAGCAAAGATACAATTTCGAAAGCAATTCACAACGAAGCAATCCTCATTAACAAACTCACTCTTGGTGTTGCTTATACAGCAAAGATACAATTTCGAAAGCAATTCACAACCCAAAGATGAAACGGACAAAGCAGATTACGGGTGTTGCTTATACAGCAAAGATACAATTTCGAAAGCAATTCACAACAATAGTACAGAATGCAGCAAAAACGGAGTTGGTGTTGCTTATACAGCAAAGATACAATTTCGAAAGCAATTCACAACTTAAGAGAGGTTATTGTAAGTCAAAAGAAGGGTGTTGCTTATACAGCAAAGATACAATTTCGAAAGCAATTCACAACGATGCTACTACTGGTAAGGTGTCTACATCTGGTGTTGCTTATACAGCAAAGATACAATTTCGAAAGCAATTCACAACATAAGGCTACAGTAGAAGAATTGATAAAGGGTGTTGCTTATACAGCAAAGATACAATTTCGAAAGCAATTCACAACATACACCTGCTTTGCCAACTCCGGCTGTTCGGTGTTGCTTATACAGCAAAGATACAATTTCGAAAGCAATTCACAACCACCGATCAATTGCGAACCAGCACCAATAAGGTGTTGCTTATACAGCAAAGATACAATTTCGAAAGCAATTCACAACTCTCAGATACGCTTAAAATGCTATCAGAATGGTGTTGCTTATACAGCAAAGATACAATTTCGAAAGCAATTCACAACAGATCCTGTAAGTGTAGCTAAAGTAATGAGGTGTTGCTTATACAGCAAAGATACAATTTCGAAAGCAATTCACAACCACGTGAAAACAGTGAGTACAAGGGAAAATGGTGTTGCTTATACAGCAAAGATACAATTTCGAAAGCAATTCACAACACAATTGCAGGATTCTACTAATCAATGGAAGGTGTTGCTTATACAGCAAAGATACAATTTCGAAAGCAATTCACAACGCTTCATCGGAAGGTCTTTCTAACATTGCTGGTGTTGCTTATACAGCAAAGATACAATTTCGAAAGCAATTCACAATTAACAGCGTACGAACGTGATGTTAACGAAGCTGTAAATATAGATTCTCGTGAATGGATGACAGATATCCTGCTAAAACTACCAGTATATAAAAATCAATAAAGGATATCTGTGAATTACTTCCAAGATACTGGGAGAAGAATTCAAATACGACAAAACTCGTAACAACTTGAACAAACTTTGAACAAGTTCCGCCAACTTTAGACTACTTTGTTAAAGTTGGCGGAATTTGTATTATATGATGCGTACTTTACCGGAGGCTTACAATTATTTCAACTTTTCCTTCAAGAACTCTTCCAATTCTTCCATCGAAATGTTTTTGGAAATAATCTTCCCCGTGTTGTCTAACAGAAAATTGGTTGGGGAAACGAAGATCGATAAACGATGTGCTTCTGTTCCGTTCTTGTCCCAGTATTGTTTCCAAACAAGTTTGTTTTCGGCAATCACTCTTTCCCAATCCGGCTTGTTCTCTATTTTATCTACTGATATGCCTACTATTTCGAATCCGTTATTGCCATATTGTTTGTACAAATCCAGCATATTTGGAAACTGTCGTCGGCAAGGGTTACACCCGCTGTACCAGAAATCAACTAGTGTGTATTTATTGCGGAGGAATAATGATGAGGATAATTTCTCGTTGTTTTTGTTTTGGCAATTGATGATTGGAAATGGTTGGCCAGCAGAAAGTAGCTTGCCAATTTTTAGTCTTTCGTCTAAAACCTTACCGGCATAACTCTCCCGGAGTGTATTCGAAAATGAGCTGTAGATGGAATCGAAGATGGGCTCGTAACCCCAGCTCATTAAACTAATAAGGTTCCAGAATGCAATCTTCGAGTCGGGATTCATTTTGGCGTATGCCAATAATGTGCTGTCGCTTTCCCTATACATTGCTTTTATTTCTTTATTCATTATATAGCTTATCTCTTTAGGTATTTGATAATTGTATTGCTTAAGTAGGCTATCGTATTTTTGATCAAACAATTTATCCTTTGCTATTATCTTCCGATAAAAAGCAACATTCTTTGGATATTCCTCCAGCATGGTCTTATTATTCACCTTTGGCACTGTTCGGAAAGAATCGATATTGACAGAAACAGTTTGCACTCCTTTTTCTAAGATGAAATCGGACGTGTAACCATTGTCGAAATGCAAAGATACTCCTTGCGCCTCCGGGATGTATCCCGAAATGGAAAATTTATTATCCTTTATCTGAGCTACCAATTCTTTTGTTTTATTGGGGAGGTAATCAGAGTAAAAGCAGAGATAAACCTTTCCGGAATCTGCCTTGATGGTGCCATCTATTCTGAAATTCGATGGCTGTTTGTTTTGAGCAGTTAAACTGGCTATCGATAAGAACAAAGATAGAGAGAATATAAAATACTTTTTCATTTCATAGATATTTTAAGTATAACTTCATGCTGTTATCTATCTGGAAGAAAACTAATATTCCCAGATAAGTTGCTTATCAATCAAAGATACAATTATGAAAACAATTCACAATCTAATTATCGCTATTTTTAACAAAATAAATGTTATTACTTACCAAACACAGATATAAGTTTATAGAAGCAAAAAACAGCATCAACAATTCCTTTTATTATAATCCTTGATGTTGATATGGTGGATGAGGCTGTTTTTATATATTTATTTGATTGAAATTAAAGGCTTTTCTATCGTAAAACTTAAATGTGGATATCTTTTAAAACTGTATTCTATTCATTATCAGTACGATAAAAATAACTAGGTGGTAGAGGTGGCAGTAAAATAATACTTTTTTCCCTTCTGGAAAATTAATTTTGAAAAATCCGCAAATTGCGGATTTTTCAAAAAATGATTTCTGGAATCGAAATATATTGTTTTTTACTGCCACCTCTGCCACCTGTAATTTTGTATAGTCAACATTATCAGATAGTTGTATTTTTTTGTTAGAAGGAAATAATACTATTGATGGTGTACATGGTGTACATAAAAAGACTATTTTACCTTTTCACAAATTTAATTTAAAGAATTCCGCAAAATGCAGAATTCTCATTTTTCTATTTATCAGGACCAAAAAGGACAATTTATCTACACCATGTACACCACTTAATAATGTATGCTGTTGAAAATCAGATGCTTTTAAAATGTATTTGTATGTTGTTTTAGGGAAAAGTGTGACATTCTAACATCACTAAGGAGCAATTACCAAACTTCCCGGCAAGTATTAACCTGAGTTCGACGAGAATTCTTCTACTCAATCCTTTGAGGTCTCTTCATAACTGCCCTCATTCGATTTATAAATCGAATGTCATTAAGTCTTGTTAAGAAGAATTCTATAATTAAAAGAACAAAGCCAATTGCGTGCTTTTTTCTCTTTCAAATTTGATAGATGGCTTTTTCGGGAAAAAGCTGTATGCCGCTAATGCGGCTAAGATGTTAATAATGAAATTAGCCGGGCTTCTATGTCTGGAATGTTCTGCATGGCAGATATTTTTCAATTCATCATTAATGGTTTCAATAACAGATCGTTTACGAAGCAGTATTTTGTCTTTCAAACTCATCAGCCTATTCTTCATGTTATTCTTAATGCCTGTAACCAAATGGATACCATCATTAAACAAAACCTCAAACAAAGAAGTAGAAATGTATCCTTTATCTCCATATAGCTTTCCGAATAAATCCTTGCTTAATACGCTGAAAACATCTTTGTTGCGGTCATCAACATTCCCTCGCGTCAAGCAGAAATTCAAAAGTTCTCCCCGTTCGTTACAGACCAAATGTAATTTAAATCCAAAGAACCATCCCATCGTACTCTTACCTGTCTCAGCCAAACCTTTGAATACTTTGTTGCGCTTTATTCGTTTGTTATGGCAAACACGAATACAAGTGCTGTCAACATAGGTTATACCTGTGCATTCTCCGAAACAAATCAATTTCAGAAACAGAGCTAATTGCACAAATAATTTTCCTTGCAGTTCAACAAAACGATTATAAGAAACCAAATTGGGAAACTCTTTGGCTAAATGTTCTTTTATATAAAACAGGTAGTAATGCTTGAAGTTACGGAATGTGCCAAAGTGGAAGCCTACCAATATAGTCATGATCTCACTGTCTGTCATACGGCAGGAACGATTGTAGCTTTTCTGCTCTGGAGTAGTCGTTATTTGATATTTTTTGATCTCTTGATCAAATTCTTTGCAGAAATCATCTGCAATACAGAATATTTCAGTAATTTTATCTGGGGTAAACATGAGCTTTTAATATTTATTATGTTATTAATTGTCAGTTATAAATATAATAAAATTAAGCCATTTTACCCCTTTTTTATACTCTTTTTTTCGTCGAACTCAGGTTATTACCTGTTTATAGGCGGGAGGTTGAGATAAACATGTACATGTTTACCTACCAATCTTGTACATGTTTGTATCCAATCTTGTACATGTTTGTGTTGGTCTTTGCTTTATAAATCATTAGTTTATGAGCAGTGATGTCTTAATATGTGTAAAGGTATTTAGCAGTTTAAACCGCAGCAGGAGGATAGGTAAAAGTGAATGTTTTCAATCCTTCCGTGAAAGTCTGGATGGAAAATGTGACAATAAATCCATTGGGATATTGCTTGATGTATTTGGCAAGTGGGACTGAAAGGTATGCTATTTTTGTGTATGCTTCCACATCTCCGTTTTTGTCATGATAAAGTGTGAGATTAATTATTGGTTTGTTACCCAATTTGTATGTGCTTTCTTCGATAAAATGAAAGGCATGTTTTTCGCTCTGTAACTTTACCTGCAATGTAAGATTGATATAATCACCGCTAAGCCAGATGCTTTGAATACCTACAGGATCAGTCTTCATCTCTGCTCCCGATGCTAACTTGGCTGGAGTGGGAGATACGGCTTTGATTAATGAATAAATCTCGGCAGTTGCATATTGTGTGGACGTGGCTTTATTTAATAATGCGTAATAGCAGACAATCCGTTGTACGGCGTTTGAATCCAGCTTGCTGTTTGTACGGTCTTTTTCAATCTGATAGATGCTGTCTTTGTCGGTCTTTAAATAAGCTATATTGCCGGAACCATCAGTCTGTGCGGAAATGAATTCGAGTTTAACCGATGGATACACATACTTCTCTTGTTCTCCTTTACAAGAGAGTAAAGTGAGCAAGAGAAGCATATATATCTTTTTAAGTCTCATTGAAGAGCTGCTAAGTAATTTTTTAGGGGATTTGCATACATGGTAAGCAACTTCTCCTTTAGATAAGGAATATCTTTTTCAGATAAGTCTATCTTTTCAATTTGTCCGGCAATATATTCCTCAAAACGTATCTGGTCTTCAGTTGTATATTTATCGGCAAATTGTTTGTTGCCTGCCAGCAAATCATGTGCAATGTAATTACCAGGATAAAGCTTATAGTTACGATGTATTTCTTTATCAATAATTGCAGATATCTGGGCGAAAAGTTCACATTTAGCTAACGAACGGTCTAGTCCGGTCAGTTTATCGTTGAGACATGCTGCTGCCTGTAAATGAACTTGTCCTTTAAATCCGAAAAGTCCGGTTTCCATGTTTTTGAGATCATCCTGAGTGCTTTTCTTGTACCCTTCAATGTCTCTTTTTAATTGAAACTCTTTTGCCTTTAGATAATCGCAGGGATCGTATTCATAAGAAATGGAAAGCGGAGCGATATTCAATGACAGTAATTTGTCGATAATATCTCCTTCACCGCCCATAGCCAGCATCTTTAAAACGCTNTCCTGAGTACGGTCGTTTGAATCCTTGGCGCGCCCTTCACGCTGAGCAATCCAGATGGATTGTCCTTTCTCGGCAATGGCGTAATGCATGTAACGTGACATGCGTGCAGATGATTCGAGCATCTGCCTCATGCTTAGTCCGCGTTGCACAATAAACGACTTGTTTACTCTGACCAGCTTCTTGATCCATGGATAAATCAGGAGGTTGTCTCCTATGGCTATTTCTACGGTCTCTTTGCCAACATCTAATAGTAATATGGAAAGAAATCCGGAGTCGAGAATGATATCCCGATGGTTGGAAATATACGTATAGGACAACTCTTGATTGGTTAATGCCGAATTATCAAAAGTTAGTCCATTTGTGTATTTCCTGGCAATCCCCCATAAGAAATCAGCCGAAAATGCTTTCTGGAATTCCAAAGATGTTTTGCAACTACGCATTTTCTGTGCTACAGCTTCGAATGGAACGCCGGGTATAGCATAAGCTATTGCATTCTGAAAAGCGGGATCGGAAATCAGTTCCTCAAATATCTGAGGAAGTTCTTCGTTATTGTATGGACGAATCTCGTCAAATTCAATTGAAATTCCCATAATATTAAAACTTATTCTCAATAATATCTGTCATTACATCTTTGATATCTAAACCTGCTGCTTTTACCTGCTGAGGTATAAAGCTGGTGGCTGTCATTCCAGGAGTAGTATTGATTTCCAGCAGATTAATCTTATCGCCTTTTGTGATGATGTAATCAATACGTATAATGCCCTGGCATCCCAGAATATCGTAGATTGCAGATGTCAATGTCTGCACTCTGTGAGTGAGATCTTCTGATAGTCGGGCAGGGGTTATCTCTTCAACCTGACCGTTGTACTTGGCATCATAATCAAAGAACTCGTTGCTGGTAACTACCTCTGTAATAGGAAACACTACTTCCTTACTTTTTGTTTTGTAACATCCGCAAGTAATTTCGGTGCCTTCCATAAATGCTTCGATAATAACCTCTTGTGCTTCATCGAAAGCTTTCTTTATTGCCGGTTGAATCTGCTCTTTAGCTTTTACTTTTGTTACACCAAAGCTTGAACCTCCCAGGTTAGGTTTGATAAAACATGGCAGGCCAATTTTCTCAACTACGGCTTCGTCAGTGATAGCTTGTCCTTTTCTTAGCATTACAGATTCTGATATTCTCACGCCAAAGCCTTTAAGATACTGGTTGCAGGAGAATTTATTGAAAGTGATGGCTGCTGCAAGTACGTTGCAACATGAATAAGGAATCTGAAGCAAATCAAAATATCCTTGTAATTTTCCGTCTTCGCCCGGAGTTCCGTGAATGGTGATATAAGCAAAATCAAATTTAATCTTTTCACCATTCATTAAAAAGCTAAAGTCATTGCGGTCTATTGCAGTTTTATTTCCGTCCGGAAGTTGAACTTCCCAGCGAAGCCCTTGCATTTCAACAATATACAGATTATACTTTTCCTTATCAATAAAGGAATAAATTCCCTGGGCACTGCGAAGGGAAACGGGGAGTTCTGAAGAATCTCCTCCGGCTACTATGGCAATAGTACGTTTCATTCTAATTCTCTATTTGAAATATAACCTCTCCATTTATCTAACAGCAGGTTCATGTCCTGAGGTAATTCTGATGTGAAAAACATCTCTTCACCAGTACGTGGGTGAATAAAACCTAAAGTCATGGCATGTAAAGCTTGCCGTGGACAAATATCGAAGCAGTTGTTTACAAATTGTTTATATTTGCTAAAGTGAGTACCTTTTAAGATTTCGTGTCCTCCATATCGGGCATCATTGAAAAGAACATGCCCGATGTGTTTCATGTGAACACGGATCTGGTGTGTTCGGCCGGTTTCAAGAATACATTCTACAAGGGTGACGTATCCTAAACGTTCAAGTACCCGATAATGAGTAACGGCATGTTTACCGATATTGGGGTCTGTGAAGAAGGCCATCTGCATACGGTCTTTGGGATTGCGGGCAATATTTCCTTCAATCCGTCCTTCATCCGATTCTACAGTTCCCCATACCAATGCATTGTATTTACGCTTAGTGGTTTTGTTGAAAAACTGCAAACCCAGATTGGTCTTTGCATCAGGGGTTTTGGCTACTAACAAAAGGCCTGAGGTATCTTTGTCTATCCGGTGAACTAATCCCACTTGTGGGTCGTTGGCATCATATTCGGGATTATCCTTGAGGTGCCAGGCTATGGCATTCACCAATGTGCCGGTGTAATTTCCATGTCCCGGATGAACAACCATCCCTGCCGGTTTATTAACCACAATCAGGTCACGATCTTCGTATACTATGTTAAGTGGAATATCCTCCGGAACGATTTCATTCTCGTATCGGGGACGATCCATCATCACAGTTATTATATCGAAAGGTTTCACACGGTAATTGCTTTTTACCGGTTTGCCATTGGCCATTACACATCCCGCTTCAGCTGCTTGTTGGATACGGTTACGCGAAGCGTTGACTATCCTTTCAAACAGATATTTGTCAACCCGGATAAGTGCCTGGCCTTTATCTACAATAACACGGAAATGCTCGTAGAGTTCACCGGAAGCAGCTTCCGATTCTGTCTCCTCTACATCTTCTATATCTTCTATATCGTCTAGGAAATCTTCCATTAATCTATTTATTAGAACCAGGAATCTCCTGCATCGGGTTCCGCATTCTTAGGCTCTGTAGTCGTTTCAGAATTACTATTATCTTCAATATTCAGAGAATCTTCTTCTATAACTTCTTTCATTCCGTTTCCTACCATTAATGTCAGAGTAGCTCCTGTAGGAACTTTTTCTCCCAGCATTAATTGTCTGCCTTGATATTTAACTCCATATACCCAGTCGCGTTCACCTGCTACAGATTCGTTGTCAGTCAGTATAAATCCTGCAGAAATTAATTTAGCAGTGGCCTGACGCACAGAACTGTTGTCTGCTACATCGGGAATTGTTTGCATAGGCATCGTTAAAGAATTGACTGTGAGATATATGATGCGTCCTTTTTTTACATTCTGACCATCTGAAGGGTTCTGTTCAAGAATGCAACCAGACACTTTATCTTTGTCATAGCTGGAGTCTACTACAACACAATCCAGTCCACGATTCCTTAGCATCATTCGTGCTTCCTCTTCATTCATCCCTTTTAAGTTGGGGACTAATACCGATTTTCCATGTTGGGTATAGACATCTATACCTTTCATNGTAAGGAATATNAGCAGACCGGCCAGAACAACCATTGCTATCACATTCCACCAAAGGTATCTGTTCTCTTTGAAGGAAAAGAATTCTTTTATTGTCATATGTTGTTTTTATATTGTCTTTTAATTGCGGCCCAAAGATAATATAAAAAACAAAAGAAGTAAAGGGTTTGGAATAAGAACCTTTACTTCTTTTATAATCTCGTATTTAAAACCGGTATTATTTTCCGTTGTATTCGTCAGAAACGGTTAATTTCTTTCTTCCTTTAGCACGACGTGAAGCTAAAACTCTACGACCATTTGCAGATGCCATTCTTTCACGGAAACCATGTTTGTTTTTTCTCTTTCTGTTAGAGGGTTGGAATGTTCTTTTCATTACTTATATATTTTATTGTTATTATTCTGATAGTCTGAATCGGGATGCAAAAATAGAGACTTTTTTTATATTAACCAAGAGATAAACCTTTTTTAGTCAAAACATTTTGTGTTTTTTATCTATTTAGATTACTTTTGCACCCGAAATAGATTAAAGGAGTAAAATAATAAATATATAAATAGTTAAAAAATAAAAGTATGATCAATTCACAAGACATCAAAAACGGAACTTGCATCCGTATGGACGGAAAGCTCTATTTCTGTATCGAATTTCTACATGTAAAACCAGGAAAAGGAAACACTATCATGCGTACAAAGTTGAAAGACGTTGTATCTGGCCGTGTTCTTGAGCGCCGTTTCAATATCGGTGAAAAGCTTGAAGATGTTCGTGTGGAACGTCGTCCTTTCCAATTCTTATATAAAGAAGGTAACGACTATATTTTCATGAACCAGGAAACTTATGATCAGGCTCCTATCGCTCATGACTTGATTACAGGTGTTGATTTCATGAAAGAAGGTATGATTGTAGAAGTTGTTTCTGACGCTTCAACAGAGACTGTTCTTTTTGCTGAAGTTCCTGTTAAAGTTCAACTTTTGGTAACTTATACAGAACCAGGACTTAAGGGTGATACTGCGACTAACGCAACTAAGCCTGCTACTGTTGAAACTGGTGCTGAAGTTCGNGTTCCTTTNTTTATCAACGAAGGTGAAATTATCGAGATCGACACTCGCGATGGTTCTTACCAGGGTCGTGTGAAAGCTTAATCTTACTTGCATATTATAAATACATTTAATCCCCTCTTTATGAGGGGATTTTGTTATATACCTGTCTGACTATGTTTTACTCCGTTATAATACCTGTTTATAATCGTCCCGACGAGGTGAATGAGCTTTTGCTCAGTCTTGCCAAACAGCATTTTACAAACTTCGAAGTGTTGGTGGTAGAGGATGGGTCTACCGTGTCATGCGAAGAGGTCGTGAAAAAGTATAGTGAGACTTTGGACGTGAAGTACTTTTCTAAGCCAAATTCCGGTCCGGGACAGACCCGCAATTTTGGAGCTGAACGTTGCAAAGGTGATTACCTGATTATCCTGGATTCGGACTGTATTCTTCCTGAAGGGTATTTTGATGCGGTTGAAGCTGAGTTGAACAGAGAACCGGCAGATGCTTTTGGTGGGCCAGACCGTGCAGATGCTTCTTTTTCGGATATGCAAAAGGCCATAAACTATGCAATGACCTCCTTTTTTACGACAGGCGGTATACGTGGAGGGAAGAAAAAGCTGGATAAGTTCTATCCCCGCAGTTTTAATATGGGAGTAAAGCGGGATGTTTATATGAACTTGAGCGGATTTTCAAAAATGCGTTTCGGTGAGGATATTGATTTTAGTATCCGTATTTTTAAGGGTAATTACAGTTGCCGGCTTTTTCCTGACGCCTGGGTTTATCATAAACGACGCACAGATCTGAAGAAATTCTTTAAGCAGGTGCATAATTCAGGAATTGCCCGCATTAATCTGTTCAAAAAGTACCCGGAATCTTTAAAGCTGGTTCATCTTTTACCGGCAGTATTTACGGCAGGACTCTTATTTCTTTTAATCGTTTCGTGTTTTACGCTACTGGGACTGATTCCGATTCTTTTCTACGCCGCGGTTATTCTGCTGGATGCTTCAGCTCAGAACCGTAGTTTTAAGATTGGATTAATTTCCATCGTTGCTTCTTTTATACAACTCACAGGCTATGGTTCTGGATTTATTCTGGCCTGGTGGAAAAGGGTAGTGCTGAAAAAGGATGAATTCTCTGCCTTTGAGAAGAATTTCTATAAATAAAAATTAGAACCTTACAATAAATAAACACGGATTCAGATAGAGTGGATTCTCTTATCGGATTCGTGTTTTTTGCTTATATAACCACTATGAAAGACAAACTTACCATAAACCAATGGGCGGAAGAAGACCGTCCCAGAGAAAAAATGCTGGAGAAAGGAATCAGTGCCTTAACGGACGCTGAATTGCTGGCTATCCTTATTGGCTCCGGAAATACAGAAGAAACTGCGGTGGAGTTAATGCGCAGGGTACTAGCCTCTTGTAATCATAATCTTAACGACCTTGGAAAGCGAACGGTTGATGAACTGTGCACCTTTAAAGGTATTGGTCCGGCAAAAGCAATATCTATTATGGCCGCTTCTGAACTTGGAAAGCGAAGAAAGCTCGCTGAACTGACGGAGCGCGATCAGATAACCTGTTCTACTGATGTATATAATCTGTTTCATCCTTTAATGTGCGATCTTCCCACGGAAGAGTGCTGGGTGTTATTACTNAANCAGTCNAACAANGTNATTGATAAANTAAANATNAGTTCNGGNGGTATNAGTGAAACATCTGTTGATGTGAGGTGTGTGCTGAGAGAGGCTTTGATGAAACGCGCCGTTTCCATGATTTTGTGTCACAACCATCCTTCAGGAAATATGCGCCCCAGTGTGGAAGATGATAAACTGACAAGAAGGGTTCGCGAAGCCGGAAACTATATGAACATAAATCTTGCCGATCATTTAATAGTATGCGACGGTAGTTATTACAGCTATGTGGACGAAGGGCGCATTTAATTTGGAGATTAACTCATAATATATATCTTTGCAATAAATAATTTAAGAGATATGACAAAGTTTGAAATAGAAGAGAAAATCGTTGAGATGATCAAAACGGTATATGATCCGGAGATACCGGTTAATATCTATGATTTGGGACTGATTTACAAAATTGATGTTGCCGACGATGGAGAAACAACCATTGATATGACTCTGACAGCACCTAATTGTCCGGCTGTAGATTTTATTGTGGAAGATGTCCGTCAGAAGGTGGAATCTGTAGAAGGAGTAACTTCTGCTACGGTTAATATCGTCTTTGAACCGGAATGGGATAAAGAAATGATGAGTGAAGAAGCTAAACTGGAACTGGGATTCCTATAAAAAAGAGAGATGACGAAAAAGGTTTATTTTCTGTCGGATGCTCATTTGGGGTCACGTGCTATAGAACATGGCCGTACTCAGGAACGCCGTTTGGTGAACTTTCTGGAAAGTATTCGCCACGATGCTTCCGCAATTTATCTGATAGGAGATATGTTTGATTTTTGGTACGAATTTAAACTGGTGGTGCCAAAAGGATATACCCGCTTTCTGGGCAAGCTTTCTGAGTTGACGGATTCCGGGATAGAGATTCATTACTTTATAGGCAATCATGACATCTGGTGTGGCGATTATCTGGAAAAGGAGTGTGGTTTAATACTTCATCGTGAGCCATTAACCACCGAGATTATGGGTAAAGAGTTCTATCTGGCTCATGGAGATGGATTGGGTGATCCGGATAAATCTTTTAAACTGCTTCGGAGAATGTTCCACAGTCATACGCTTCAGACGTTGTTTTCGGCTTTGCATCCCCGATGGAGTGTGGAACTGGGACTAAGCTGGGCAAAGAAAAGTCGTTTGAAACGAGTGGATGGCAAAGAACCCGATTATATGGGAGAAAATAAAGAATATCTTGTTCTTTATACCAAAGAATATCTGAAATTGCACCCAACCATCAATTACTTTATTTATGGGCACAGGCATATCATGCTTGATCTGATGCTCTCTTCCACCTCCCGTGTTACGATAATCGGTGACTGGATAAACTACTTTTCGTATGCTGTCTTTGATGGACAGAATCTTCTGCTGGATGAATATATTGAAGGGGAAGAGGGCTAATTTACCTGTTATAGTGTAAACCTGATTTGGCTATCTGTTTCAGGTAACCCAATGTCGAAGTTACGGAATGAATGAGTTGTTGTAGTATGTATATAAAAAAAGAAGAAGAATCGCTGTTTAGCAGATTCTTCTTCTTTTTTATTTTGAAACAGAGAATTAAGCGTTTGTAGTGATAACTCTTTTTTCTTTGATTCTAGCTTTTTTACCGGTAAGAGCGCGAAGGTAATACAATTTAGCTCTGCGAACTTTACCAACTTTGTTCACTTCGATGCTATCGATGAACGGTGACTCGATAGGGAAGATTCTTTCTACACCAACAGTTCCTGATATTTTACGAACGGTAAAGCGTTTCTTATCTCCATGACCTGAAATCTTGATAACAACACCACGATACTGCTGTACACGTTCTTTGTTACCTTCAGTAATACGATATGCAACTGTAATAGTGTCTCCAGCTTTGAAGCTTGGGTGCTGTTTACCAGTAGCAAATGCTTCTTCTGCGATTTTAATAAAATCCATTGTTTTGTTTTTTAAAATGTTTATCGTTACAACGCAACATATCAAGTAACTCTTCTTTGACAGCGATTGCGCGAAAGCGGTGCAAAGGTGCAAATTATTTGTCAGATAGCCAAATATCTTAAATATTTTATATATATTTGGGATTATAAATTATGTTTATATGAGAAATACTGTATCGAAAAAGGCTCCTGAAATACTTTGTTTAGCAGGACTATTTCTTTTATCGGCTTGTCATTCGGCCTATAGGCTGACCGAAGTACAAGAAAATAAGATAGAGATAACTTCTACTTATGATGAAAATCCTGATAATGAAGCTGCTGCGGTTCTGGCTCCTTTTAAATCAAAAGTGGATAGCATTATGTTGCCGGTGATAGGAACTAGTGAGATGGATATGACAACGGAACGACCGGAAAGCCTTTTATCTAATCTGGTGGCGGATGTGCTCTGGAACTATACAAATACCCTTCCTGGACAAAAAGCTGACATTGCCGTAATTAATCTGGGTGGACTGAGGAATAATCTGCCCAAAGGTAATATTACATATGGTACTGTTTATGAAATTCTTCCTTTTGAAAATTCTTTATGTGTTGTCAGCCTCAAAGGGGATGACTTACTCTCTCTCTTTAAAGAAATTGCAAAAGTAGGGGGGCAAGGGGTAAGCCATTCAACGCTTTTGCTTTCAAAACCTTTTAATGGGGAATTGCTTGATGCTAAAGTTGGCGGTAAAGAGATAGATAATGATCAGATGTATACGGTGGCTACTCTCGATTATTTATCAGAAGGAAATGATGGCCTTACCTCTTTTCTTAAAGCTAAAAAACGAGTTTGTCCTAAAGGCGCGATCATAAGAAATATCTTTCTTGATTATGTGAAAGAAGAAACAGCTAAAGGTAATGTTATTACATCCAGACTGGATGGCAGAATTCAAGTAAAGAAATAAAGCAGAATAAGATGAAACGAGTATTCTTTTTAATAACAACGATAATCTTATGTGTGAATCTTTCAGCTCAACAAGTGAGAGAACTGACGATTCTGCATACCAATGATACCCACAGTCATATTGAACCAATCAATACGCATAATGCCAATGAGGATCAGGCAGGTAAAGGTGGATATGTGAGACGTGCTTCAGCTATTAAGCAAATGAGAGCAGCGGACAAAGATTTATTGTTGTTTGATTGTGGCGATTTCTCACAGGGAACTCCATATTATAATATGTTTAAGGGAGAAGTGGAGATCAGACTAATGAATGAGATGAAATACGATGCCGGAACAATCGGAAATCATGAATTCGATTTTGGGATTGAGAATATGGCACGCCTTTTTAAAATGGCCCAATTCCCTTTTGTATGTGCTAATTATAAAATGAATGGCACAATTCTGGAAAAGCTTGTAAAGCCGTATACTATTTTTAAACGTAAGGGATTAAAGATTGGTGTGTTTGGGTTAAGTCCTAAAATGGAGGGACTTGTGCAGGCAGACAAGTGTGATGGGATTATTTATGAAGAACCGTATGCTGTGGCCAATAGGGTAGCCACCTATCTGAAAGAGCGTAAACATTGTGATGTGGTAATCTGTCTTTCTCATTTAGGTTGGAAAGCATCTGCTAATAATCCGGTCTGCGATGAAGAACTGGCCCGTATGACACATAATATAGATTTGATTCTGGGAGGACATTCACATTCGTTGATTGAAAGTCCGGCGTATTACAAAAATATGGATGGAAAAGAGATCCCTGTGTCCCAAATGGGAAGCAATGGAATTTATATAGGGAAGATAAATTTAAATTTTGAAAGAAATAAATGAAAAGAAAAATAGTATTGGCCCTTGCTGTTCTGTTCGCAATTGCGATAAGGGCACAGGTAGAACCGCTGTTGATCTATAAGGTTGCACAGCAGAAATCTTGTCAGGACTGGGTAGAAAGGAAATTATCCGGAATGAGTCTGAAAGAAAAAGTAGGTCAGCTTTTTATTTATACAGTAGCTCCGGAAACTACCAAAGCAAATAAAAAGATAATTCGCAAGGCAGTCCGTAACAGCAAAATCGGTGGGTTGCTCTTCTCTGGTGGGGAGCTGAAAGATCAGGCACAATTGACTAATTTAGCACAGTCGCTGAGCAATATTCCATTGATGATTACATTTGATGGAGAGTGGGGACTTTCCATGAGATTAAAAGATACACCAGTGTTTCCTAAGAATGTAGTTTTGGGATGTATACAAAATGACCGGTTGCTTTATGAATATGGACAAGAAATTGCCCGGCAGTGTAAGGAGATGGGAGTTACAGTGAATTTTGCACCTGTGGCAGATGTGAACCGTAACCCGAATAACCCGATAATCAATGTACGTTCTTTTGGTGAAGAACCGCATGAGGTTGCAGATAAAATTATTGCATATGCCCAGGGGCTTGAAAGCAAAGGGGTGCTTTCTGTGGCAAAACACTTTCCGGGACATGGGGATACTGATGTTGATTCTCATTTAGCCTTACCGGTGTTGCCTTTCTCCCGGGAAAGGCTGGACAGCGTGGAACTTTATCCTTTCAAACAATATATTAAAGCTGGTTTGGGAGGTATTATGGTTGGACATTTGCAGGTTCCTATCATAGAACCGAACAAGCTGTTTCCTTCCTCTCTTTCACATAATATTGTTTATGGACTATTGGCTGACGAGTTGCAATTTCAGGGATTGATCTTTACAGATGCTTTAGCTATGAAGGGGGTTGCTTCCGCAGATAGAGTCTGTCTGCAAGCTTTGCAGGCTGGAAATGATATGGTGCTGGCTCCCCATGATGTGGAAGCAGAGGTGAAGAGTGTGCTCAAAGCAATTAAAATGGGTGAGATCAGTCGGGAGGATATTGATCGTAAATGTAGAAAAGTGTTGCTTTACAAATACGTCTTAGGACTGACAAAGGCTCCGGCTATTTCTTTATCCGGCCTGGAGGGACGAATCAATACTGCTAATTCAGAAGCATTGATCCATAAACTCCGAATGGCTGCTATTACTGTGTTGGGCAACAGAGAGGAGGCACTGCCTTTTCGTGCTTCATCAGATGAAATAGCTTTGGTTAATGTTGGTCAATATGCCGGAGATTCTGTTTTTGTGGAAACTTTAAGGAAGTATGCACCGGTGAAATGTTATCAGCTGAATTACCAAATGAATGATTCGTTAATGCAGGCAATGCAACATGAACTTTCGTTGCATAAAAGAGTTATTGTCAGTATCACTGCTCATGATCTGAAACCTTATCTCCATTTTTTATCAGCGCTTTCTGTTAGCCAACCTGCCGTTTATGTGTTTTTTACACCTTTTACAGTGATGGAGCAGGCTCAGGTTCCTCTTTCTGTCGCTTCAGCGGTTGTATTGGGACATTCTGCCGACAAAGATGTTCAGACTCAGGTTGCGAATGTACTTTTTGCTAATTCTACGGCTGATGGGCGTTTGTCGGTCAGTATAGGTGATCTCTATAAGCCTGGTGACGGAATTACTATTACCCCAGCTACGGTGTCCCATAATTCTCCGGAAGACTTTGGAATGAGTTCCACTGCTTTGGCGCGCATTGATTCTATTGTGAAAAATGGAATAACAGCCCATGCTTTTCCCGGGTGTCAGGTTTTGATTATGAAAGATGGAAAAATAGTTTATGATAAGAATTTTGGTACCTACACTTACGAAGGTGAACAAAAAGTGACGTCTGCCAGCATGTATGATCTTGCTTCTCTTTCAAAGACCACAGGGACGTTGCTTGCAATAATGAAACTTTATGATAACTGCAAGCTGAGTCTGACAGACAAAGCATCTAAGTATCTAGCCTTTCTTCGGGGAACGGATAAAGAAGACATAACAATTAAGGAACTTCTTTTCCATGAATCGGGGCTGCCACCAACCCTTCCATTTTATCGGCTTGCTATTGACGAAACCAGCTATGAAGCTCCTTTCTTTACTACAAAGAAAGACTCAAAACATACCATTCAAATGGATGAGGATTCATATGCGTGCAATTCTTTTAAATATAAAGAAGGCTGGGCTTCTACTACGCCTTCTGATGAATATACCATGCATGTGTCCGACAATCTTTTTATGAATAAAAAATTTCATGAGGCAGCAATGCAGATGATTGCTCAGGCTCCTTTGAATGCAAAAAAATATGCTTATAGTTGTGTGAACTTTATTACGTTGAAGGAAATAGCCGAAACAATTAGCGGAATGCCAATGGATGAATTCCTGAACCGTGAGTACTATTCTCCAATGAAACTCTATCATATTGGATATTTGCCTTTGCGCACACATAAAAGAGAGGAGATTGTTCCTACTGTGAAGAACGATTGTCTCCGTGGTGAACTAATTCAGGGATTTGTACATGATGAGGCTGCGGCCTATCTGGGAGGAGTTTCTGGTAATGCCGGACTGTTTGCCTCTGCGAGAGATGTTGCAAAAATCTACCAGATGTTGCTTAACGGTGGAGAAATTGGGGGAAAACGTTATCTGAGTAAATCAACATGTAAACTCTTTACCACAACTACATCGAAGAGTGGAAGACGGGGGCTGGGATATGACAAACCAATTCCTTCAAATCCGAACTATAGCCCTTGCTGCGTTTCTGCTCCTTATGCGGTTTATGGTCATACTGGCTGGACAGGAACTTGCTGCTGGGTAGATCCCGTAAATGGTCTCGTTTATGTTTTCCTAAGTAATCGTACTTATCCTGACAGGTGGAATAATAAGTTGTCAAAGATGAATATTCGTACAGATATCCAGGAAGCTATTTATCAATCAATGAAGTAAATCACTATTCAAAATAGAGAGAAAACACAATCATGCGGGAGCTTACCTGATTGACGGATTGTGTGTACTTCAAGAGAGATTTGTCATTTAAATCTGTCCGGGTGGACTGTAGCAGATTACTTAGTCCAAAACAGAATTTTAATTCTGGGATAAGTTTAAAGTAAGGGAGATAAAAATCGCAGCCGAAACCTGCTTCAAGATAGCAGTCTGCGCTTTTAACCAATAAAGGCTTGTTCTTCCTTACGCTGAGGTCAATCGTGGGGCTAATCCCAGTCATGACGTATGGACGATAGTTGTTGAAACGCTCTGCACTGTATTTTAAATCAAGTGGGATTGAGAAATAAGTGGATTTAATTTGCTGCCGTTCCTCTTTTCCGCTAGTCTGTTCTTTGAAGATAACTGTTTTATCCCCAAAATCAAGGGTCGGAATGGCACGAAGTGCAAGATATTTGTTTAAATAGAGTTCACCTAATACCCCGACACTAAATCCCGGTGAATAAGTTGCCACATCAGCAAACCATGATTCACCGTTTTCTGTAATGAATCCATTATTTGTAATATTCAGATCCTGAGTGTGCAAACCGATCAGGAAGCCGTAATGCAGCCTTCTTTGATCGATGTAGGGGCGATTCTGCAGTCTCTTCATTTGTGCATTTGCACCGATAACAAATGCAAAAGAGAGTAATATGATTAATGCGCGTTTCAATTCAGTGGATCTTTATTTTCTTAATAACGATGAACAGTGATTCTTATTGCAGGAAAGGAACATTTAAAAGCAAATTATTATGATCCTATTTAGATAAAATAAAAATTAGGATAATTTATGAATGAAACATAGCAGGAAAAAGAATTTAATCTTTATTTTTGCTGAACAAATTAGTACTAATATTTAAAATTAAAGAAAATGGCTTACGTAATTAGTGATGATTGTATTGCTTGCGGAACTTGTATTGACGAGTGTCCAGTAGAAGCTATCTCTGAAGGTGATATCTATTCTATCAATCCTGAGATTTGTACAGACTGCGGAACTTGCGCAGATGTTTGTCCTTCTGAAGCAATACATCCGGGAAACTAAAATCCTTTGGGTGAAATAAAAAGGCTACCTGTTTAAGGTAGCCTTTTTATTTATAGGTGTATGGAAAATAACCAGAAAAAGGATAAGTTTCATACATATATTAAATGGTTATTTCAGATTAGCCAATGCTTGCTTGATTCTTTTAATTGCTTCAACCAGATTCTCGTCTGAAGTTGCGTAAGATAAACGGATGCAGTCTGGTGCGCCAAATGCTACGCCTCCAACACAGGCAACATGTCCCTCTTCCAATAAATACATAGCTAAATCTGCAGAGTTACCAATCTTCCGATCTCCAAAGGATTTACCGAAATAAGAATCACATTTTGGGAATACATAGAATGCACCGTCAGGAACATTGCATTCAAGTCCCGGAATCTCTTTAATTAATCCAAGAACAAGATTACGGCGACGTTCAAAGGCTTTACGCATCTCTTCCACAGGGGTCTGATCTCCTGAAAATGCAGTTTCTGCTGCTTTTTGGGTGATAGATGAAGGACCTGAGGTGTATTGTCCCTGAAGTTTATTGTTTGCTTTTGCCAACCATTCCGGACCTGCTACAAAACCAAGTCTCCATCCTGTCATGGCATAGGCTTTAGAAACGCCGTTGATCAAAGCTACACGTTCTTTAATCTCTGGGAACTGAGCGATACTTTCATGTTTTCCGATGTAGTTGATGTGCTCATAAATCTCATCTGCAATTACTATGATGTCTGGATATTTAACCAATACGTCGACCAATCCTTTTAATTCACTTTTGCTGTAAATGCTGCCAGTAGGATTAGAAGGAGAACAAAGAATCAGCGCTTTGGTTTTAGGAGTGATTGCTGCTTCAAGCTGAGCCGGAGTGATTTTGAAATTCTGTTCGATACCAGCGGAAACAACAACACTTTTACCTTCGGCAAGTTTTACCATTTCAATATAACTAACCCAATATGGCGCTGGTATAATTACTTCATCTCCAGGACCGACGATACACAACAAAGTGTTGCATACAGACTGCTTTGCTCCATTAGAACAAACTATCTGTTCAGGTTTATAATCCAGACCATTTTCATTCTTTAATTTAGCNGCAATAGCNTTACGAAGNGNCANGTANCCTGGTACNGGAGAATAAAAAGAGAAGTTTTCATCAATCGCTTTTTTGGCAGCTTCCTTAATATAGTCTGGAGTAAAGAAATCGGGTTCTCCTACACTAAGGTTGATGACATCAATGCCCTGAGCTTTTAACTCATTACTCTTCTGAGACATAGCTAAAGTTTCAGAAGGAGATAGGCTGTTTAAACGGTCTGAAAGTTGGTTCATAATTAAACTTGTTTATTGTTGGTTTATTCCACGATGCAAAATAAGATAAAATAAATGAATTAAGAAAGCAAATTAGGCGTGTTCTTTAAATATAGCGCTTAATTTCTTGGGTTTTAATATCACTTTGTAAGATGAAGTGTGTGTCCCATCCGTTCTTTTTTCGTTTTTAAGTATCTAACATTATACTGATTAGGAGTTATTTCAATGCCTACATTTTCTACAATCTCTAATCCATATGCTTCAAGTCCAATACGTTTAACCGGATTATTGGTCAGTAATCTCATTTTACGTACGCCAATTTCCCGTAAGATTTCTGCTCCTACACCATAGTCACGCTCATCAGCGTTAAAACCTAAATGCAGATTTGCATCAACAGTGTCAAATCCTTCTTCTTGGAGCTTATAAGCTTTGATCTTGTTCATAAGTCCGATACCGCGACCTTCCTGATTCATATAAATGACAACACCTTTACCTGCTTTCTCAATTTCGGCCATTGCTTTATGCAATTGTTCGCCGCATTCACAACGGCAAGAACCAAATATATCACCAGTCATGCAAGAAGAATGTACCCTAACCAAAATAGGTTCATCTTCTTTCCATTCGCCTTTTATTAATGCAATATGTTCTAATCCATTTGATTTCTGACGGAAAGGAATCAAGCGGAAATGTCCGAAATTGGTTGGCATATCCACCTCTTCTCCTTTTTCAACCATTGATTCCATTTTAAGGCGGTAAGCAATAAGGTCTTTAATAGTAATGATTTTAATGTCGAATTTTTTAGAAACCTCCACTAGTTCAGGCAGACGAGCCATTGTTCCATCTTCATTGATAATTTCAATCAAAGCTCCGGCTGGATAAAGACCTGCTAGGCGAGCCATGTCTACAGTGGCTTCTGTATGTCCCGCACGGCGGAGTACTCCTCGGGTTTTAGCTCTCAAGGGATTAATGTGTCCTGGACGTCCCAGATCGCCAGGTTTTAGCTCTGGGTTTGCCAGGGCTTTGATTGTTGCTGCCCTGTCGTGCATGGAAACACCTGTGGTGCAATTTTCAAGTAAGTCAACTGTGACGGTGAAAGGTGTTTCATAAATAGAGGTGTTTGAAGAAACCTGCATGTCCAGCTCTAGTTCTTCGCAGCGTTCTTCTGTGATAGGAGCACATAAAACGCCACGTCCGTACCTTAGCATGAAATTAACCTTTTCCGGAGTTATTTTTTCTGCAGCAATAATAAAATCTCCCTCATTTTCACGATCTTCATCGTCTACAACAATTATAAATTTCCCTTCACGAAAGTCGGCAATTGCTTCATCTATTGTATTTAGTTTAATCTCTTCCATACCTTAATCTATTTATTAATTGTTTTAATTATATCTTGTAAATCTCTGCTGGTCCTATTAACCAATTTAAGATCTTTATATAGTCGTATTCTAAAAGCCCATATCCGGAAATAAAAGATTACCCCAATTGGCAACAATACTCCTGTGGCTGCGTTTAGAGCCGGAGCGTTGAATGGGCATCTATGTGCATGAACAGACATAATGGGGAAGTTGTTCAGCATGCTTATAACTTTTATATTGTTACTGTTTGCCAGTTTTTCAATAATGAACTCGAGGTGTTTGTTAATATCAACAATATCTTCGTCGTTATCAATTTTCTTCCAAAGAGTAAGATAGTTGGGCGCTCTTTTTAATTTATTATCAGAGATATATGCTTCGCATTTATCGCATAATAGATTTAAATTATCACTTTCCTGCTTGTAGTCAGGGTCTTCGATAATGACCTCCTTCTTAGTCAGGTGACGAGTGTCCCGGATGCCAACAATTTTCCTGATCCAGTTTATATAGGTATCGGCATTTAGTACCACGGAATCATTGTTTGATTTATATGTGAAGAATGCGCCGACCGGAGCTAGAATCATGCTACTGATCCAGAGCCCTGTCCAAAGTATCCATTTATCATCCCGGGCCATCTTGTATCCAGTGGTGTCTATTATATAGTAGATGATGAATATTAAAACGGAAACTACCACAGGCATGCCCAATCCTCCTTTCCTGATAATACCTCCTAATGGGGCTCCGATAAAAAAGAAAATTAAACAGGAAAATGACAGCGCAATTTTTTTATGCCATTCCATTTCATGCTTTCGGATGCGTTCATCTGTCTCCTGTGTATTGAAACTTTTGAATTTCCAGTCGTTGCAGATGTTTTGAGCGCTATTTAATGCGCTGGAAGCAATCCGTTGTTTTTCTTGTAATGAAAGGTTTTCAAAAACACTATCGGTATTTATGGGGGCTAAATTTTTGTTTTTAATTTCATGTGCATCTTTTCCTTGCTGATTGTTCCCTGTATTATAAACAGTTGTAACTGCTTCATTATAATATGATTTTCCAATGCTGTCTACAATCTGAGTCATAGAATCGACAGCACTTTGAAGCTGATTCATATTCTTACTCTGGTATTGATTGTTCATAAAACTTTCATCAACCATATTAAAGTTGGAATTGAATTCAATAATGGTATGTTTTTCTTTAAAGCTCTCTCGCCGGTAAGGTACATTTTCTATTGAACCACTTTGAGGTCTCAGGTTTTCAAACATTTCTCCGCTATACAAGTGTAGGTTTAGATGCTGTTTGTCGGCCGTCATTTCAAGTTTTCCGGAATCAGCTACAATGACATGCGCATTATCAAATCCATCAGAGAAATTGTAAATCATGATATTGTATAAAGCTCCGGTGTCTTTGTTTTTATGCTTCACATAAAGATTGTATCCTTCAATTTCATCATAAAATACTCCTTCCGGTATCTCTAATTCTGGTGATTTTTGCTTCATGGAGATCAGTAAAGTCCAGAGCTTTACTTGCGCTTTGGGTGCAACAACGTTCTGAAAGTAGAATGAGATACAACAAAGGAAAATAGTAAAGATGAAAAGTGGGCGCATGACTCTTAATAATGAGATACCGGCAGCTTTTATGGCCAGTAATTCATAGCGCTCTCCGAAATTTCCAAAAGTCATTAATGTGGCAAGTAGAATTGCCAAAGGCAGTGCAGTAGGTACTAATGTTAATGTCGCATAAAAGAAGAACTCGGATAAAACGTTTAAAGCCAGTCCTTTACCAACTAATTCATCAACATATCTCCATAAAAACTGCATTATAAAAATAAAAAGGCAGATGAAGAATGTTCCTAGAAAAAGGAGCATGAAACTCCTGATAATGAATAGATCTAATTTCTTTATGCGTAACATCTTTTTTAATTTGTACAATTCCCCGACAAAATTAGCATAAAAATAGATGTTCCCGCATACTTTTGATTATTTTTATAAATATAGGTGTTACATACCACAAGCTCTTTTGAGTGTTTCGATCTGAGAATTCCACAATTCGAACTGGTCATCCTTCTCTTCTGGATCAACAAAATCCGTAACTTCCAGAACATAATCTCCTGTTAGTTCATTATAGTTAATTTTAAATTCGAAGAAGCTTTTTTCGTCTTCATCATCTTTCCAATGAAACCGAACAAAGGAGTGTACTCTCGTTGCGATCATTTCTGCTTCTCTGACTTCTGATTTGCCCCAGGTAAAAGTAAATGTCTTTTCCTTCATTTTAACTTTGTCGGCAAACCAATCTTCCATGCCGATTGGAGTGCTTATCGCATTCCATAAGATGCTTCGTGAGGATGCGTTTAACAGGTATTCTATATGAATTCTTTCTTTTTTCATAGTTCTCGTGCTTTTTCGTTTGGCAAGATAAAGACTTTTTTTGAAATTTGATGTATAAGCGACTGTTTTATCCGTATTTTCTCCTGTTTTTTAAAGAAAAACGTCCTTTTTAATGATTCTGAAGAAAAAAAACAGGCGAAATTTTGCAAAATTCAAAGAATGTTATACCTTTGCACCGCAATAAAAAAATGGCGGGATAGCTCAGCCGGTTAGAGCGCATGATTCATAATCATGAGGTCCCCAGTTCAATCCTGGGTCCCGCTACTTTTAAGAATAAGGCATTTAGGAGGCTTCCACTCTTGGGTGCCTTTTCTTATTGCCTGAAATTTGCCTGAAAATATCTTCATAACAGAATTCTTACTGTAAACTTACAACCCTATAATGAAGACTACTTCATTATAGGATGGTGGTATTTGACACCTTTCTCCGCTGTATGTAATTCGTTTATTTCTAAATGAAATCAGATATTTGTCTAATTCAAAACGGCGTTATTTGTGGGGAAGCATACACGTAAGTTGATGATACCGTGAATTTGCTGGATGTAGAATCACAACGTGGATTCCGAGAAATCTAATTCATATATAATTGAATCGCTTTCACTCTTACTGAATTTTCCTACACAAATAAGTTCTGGAAAGTCGAATGTCCAGAAAGAAACTGAAATTGTCGACTGATTCGGAATCTCAATAGTTGTTGATAGTTTTTCAGCTTCTTCTTTACAAAGCATTTGCAGCTTCTCAAAGTTATCTGTTGTTTTACCACATTTAATAGAAGTCTCAGGGGTGTAACTTTCTTTCTTCATATTTTTTTATTCTTTATTTGTTATTATAAATCTTCTCCGTTTGCTCTGTTATATTCATTGTCATAGAACATTGAGATATAATATTCCCCAGAATGCTCACTAATCATAAACCAAACAGGTTTCTTTGAATATTTTTCCGACATATATGAAAAACCAGTAATCATCATATCCTTTTGCAATTCTTCTGTTGGATTAGATAGTTGTTCTTCCGTGTATTTCGACAAGAGGATAGACTGCATTTCTTTAGTGGCAAAGATAGAATCCACGGTTGCTGGCAGTTGATAATAAACTGCTTCATATTGCTTTTTACTGACTAATAATCCATAAGATATATTTTCATCATCTGATAATGTGAAGTCAGGCGATGATAACGATGCTGGTATATACTTTTTATTATTCTGAAACTGCTGGCACAAATTATTGAATCTTATTTTAATACCATTCTCATTCATTGAATTGGCATCACAAACCATAATTCGACATACCTTATTGTTGTTTGTCACAATATGTATATTGACTTTTGCTCCATTGAATTCGCCAACTAAGACATCTTTATTGTATGGATCACTTGTATATCCTTTAGCTTTCAATTTCTGTATCATTCCAGATTTGTTTCCATCGACAGGAATACCAAGAAATTGAGTCACATTTTTCTGCGCATATAAGGATACAGAGAATATGAGCAGCATTACAATTGATAATATCTTTTTCATGACTATATAATTTTTTGCTGTAAATAAGAATCTTAATTTGTTGCTTTTCATATCTTTATAGATTAAAAACAATATATTTCGAAATCATATCTAACTAACTTTACTGATAAACAATGGCAAGTTATAAAAAATATTTAAACTTACAAAAAAACAAGTGAAAACGTTTAAAATGTACCACCAAAACACTATACTTTTTATATAAAACATGAATACATATTGTCGCAAAATTATACCTTTGCTAGAGGTAAACCTTTGCTGTTAAAGATGTTGTCAAAATATGCAGTGTACATGACATCATCGAATATAAGAAATATTATTTTCATGAGAATTGGACTATGGGTTTTCATTGATGTCTTCAAGCAAAAATTTTGAGATAATTGGCATAAGGGTTCGAGTATGTCTTTCGATAAGTCTCTTATATTGCACACTTGATTTATCCATCGCAGATAAACTTTCACATCTTGCAATATTAAGAATAAATTTGTTCTCGTCGTATATCATTATTGCATGTTTAAATGCCCAATCTGTTCGGCTTTGTATGGCATTCCCCATCTCATCGTCGTCAGACATAGGTTCGTTATAATGGTTATTCGTGTCAAAGTAGTTCCAAAGACCGTTACAACGTTTGTCATATATGATAGCCAGTATTTGGTTTCCTCTAATTAATTTTGTTGCTTCATATATGCCAGGGTATTCTTCCATTTTAGAATCTGATTAAATTTGAAAGATAAAAATAAAAAAGTGTTTTCTCCTATGATAAAAGTAATCATTTCTATTTAATTTCAGAACGGCTCTATTTATGGGGAAGTACACAGCAAGAACACATTTACGCTATAATCTTTGTGGATTTGAGAACAAAACATTTTTCTTATGCTTTACAAGTAGTCCAGATTTTGGGGAGTATTATAGTTAACTCGTCCCCCATCTTTTGCATCTTTTCATACAGAAATCCATTACTTTTGATTTCCATTTATAAACTGAGAATCAAAAGTAATGGATTTATATATGATTTCTATTCTTGTTTAATGATCACAAAACCAATTACCATCCATTTTCTAGATGCTGGTATTAATAGCTTTATCTATAAAAGGGTGCCATTCTTGCCAGCTAAAACCAATAGAAGGGTGGTGTATAGGGCATAAAACTGCTTTACTTGAAGAATCATATTTCAAAGAATATAAATTCCCCTTATTGCATTGTTCCAGTAATTCGCAATCGAGTTGTGATAAAATTGTATCTCGAGTATGTGTGCCCCAAATTATAACAACATCTGGCTTTAATGAAGTCAGTACTTCTTTAAAGGCAGGAACCGAAGCAATCAATGAATCATTGCTAGGCTTTTTTTTACAGTTGCTTACAGGGGTTTTGCAAAAATTATAAAAAGAAACAGAATCCCAAAAAGATTCTCTCTCTGTAAGTGAGTTAGATTCTTTATTTGTCATAGCTCGTTCAAAGCATGTAAAGGTCTTTTTATATCGGGTAGTAATATTAGTACGAGCATTTTCTTTTATAGTATTTATTGTAACATCTTTACTGCATTTTTGGGGGCAATCAATGCATCCTTCATCACAATAATGACTTGCTCCAACTACTAAAATCTTTTTTCCATTAAAACCCGCATTGTAATTGGGGCCTTCCCAAGGTAAAAAATAAACATTTTTCATAGTAATATTTTTTTGTAATTTTATATTAAATATCATTTAAAAATACTGTTTTTAATTTTTAAACTCTCTATTGTTGAATATATGTTAACACACTTTAACCTTCTCGTTATTTGGAGAATGCCTTTACGGCAAGGAATTGAAGGATCAGTCACGACGATCGAATCATCATAAAAGAATCTTATTCTTTAGGCTGCATTGAATGCCTGATTGGTACAAGTCTTGATAGTCTTTGATGGAGCCTTCTTTTGTTGTAATCCCCAATGCATTTGCAGCTTTAGTACAATATTTAGAATCCTGTATAATAAATTTAGATTTTATTTTGAAAAGTGATATATTATCTTATCCATGCAGCCTGGAATCTGCAGCATGATTATAAATAAGAAGATTAATGTAATCTTCAATAAGTTCTTGAAATTGGCTACAAAGAATCTAATGACTCCCTTTATAATATAGTGGGCAACTCCCAATAGGAATAACCTTCCTAATATAACCCATAGCATAATCAATTTAGATTTAACGTGATTATTATATAACCTAACCATACACAAACTGAAATCCATTTAAGAATATTAGTCCATTTAGTTTGCTTGATCATATCCATAGTTCCAGTAACTGCTACTAGTATTAATAGTATGAGGAACCATACGTCAAAGAAATTAATATTTAACATGGTAATATTTGTTTCAACTCTCTGATAAAAACTATATTATATTGAATAAGTTTATTTCGAGAATTAGGATTGTTTTAAACTTTTATTATCGATTCATTAAGCCCAAATTTCTTTTATTACCCAAAGGACTGACTTCTTCCATGTCACAAAGAAGAGAAAAGGAATAAATAGAAAGAGAAAGCAAAATATTGCCATCAACCAAAACCCCAATGTCTGAGAACCTTCGTAACATAATATTCCTTTATCCATAATTCTTTTATTTATTTTGGTATTGTAATGCCATTCCTTTTATTTCCTGAATCATTGTATCCCTTAAATCAATAGGTTTGATAACCTCGAGTGCTGATCCGTAGGATAATAACTGTTGAACGAAATCATACGTGGGGCGGATGTCTAATTCGAAAAGCGAATATTCATCATTTTTTTCAATCTCTTCTTGACTATGATGTAAAGGTAGGTTTCTCAAATAGGGTGCTTGCTCAGATGTGATTTTAAGAATTGTTTGTTCAGTTTTTAAATCATCATCCGTGATGATGCCATAATAATCGTAAAAGTATTCTTGTGCTGTAAACTTCTTTGGGGAGTTAAATTTATTTTCGGTATCTGTTATTTTTTGTATTCTATCTAAAGGATAATTTCGAATATGTCCACGTTCTGTATTCTTTCCAATCAAATACCAACGATGCTTAAACAAACGAAGAAAATAAGGCTCAACATTGATAGTGGATGCCGTGCTCCAGTCATAAGACTGATAGTCCATAATAACCTGATGATTTTTTTCCATTGCTCTAAGTATTGGTTCCATAAATTGCATGCCAACAGGTACATCTTCGAATATTACACGATTTTTCAGATTTACGTTCTCCTGTAAAATGCTACTGACGGAAAAACTATTAAGCAACCACATCTTTAGCTTATTATTAACTAAGTCCTCAGAGTCTTCAATATAATACTCATTACTGTTTTTATGACAGCTAATGTCAATGCCAAACATTTCCNCTATTGCTGCTCTGTGGTTATGAAACGAGCGGAGTGGAATATCCTTTCGTTCTTTGTCTCCTGCTTTCCAACGACGATTAATTTCAACGAAAGTAATCTCTTTACTTCGATAGATCGTATCCACTAACCAGAGAAGTTTACTAAATTGATCCTTTGCCATAATTATTTGTATTTAATTTAATATGCTGCAAATATAGAACTTAAATATGCCAAAAGGTTGCATAGTGATATAACTATTTGTTTCAAATCAGATCTAATTTTAAACTCACTTCTGATATATTGTAAAACAGAGTATTGCCTACTTTTATAGACTTTCCTCCTTGAGAGTGAATATGTCCAAACAGATGAATTTTAGGCTTTGCTATCTCAACCAGTTCACGAAGTATTCTACAACCTATGTTTTCATCTAGAATACCATACGGTGGTCCATGTGTGATAAGAACGTCCACATCTTCTGGGAGTGGGAGCGGAGAAAAAAGCCAAGGTCTGACAGGTAGAGAATAAAAATGAATACCTTCAATAATAACCCCGCCATTCTCTAAAAGGATAACATTGTCCGGAACTAACATCTTTGCTTCTTCCGGTTCTAGTTCAAAAGGCAAATCATGATTTCCCGGCACAAATATTTTATAGCGTACAGGAAGAGATAAAAACCAACTGAAGAAATCTTTCAATTGGTTTTCATTACCACCCTCACATGCATCACCCGCATGGATGATTATATCTATTCCTTCAGGGATAGATATTTGGTGATGCTTTCCATGAGTGTCGGAAATTACAAACATGTTGTATTGATTGATTTTTTGAATAGTTGCTTATTTATATTCACTTTTATTGCAAAATATATGTAATAAATATTACAAAAGTTCAAAACTACGAACTTCTCCTGATACATCAAAATTAAATTTTACATTTATTGGATATTTATCAAAATTAGAATTTAAGATATTGAATTGATAGACTATAGTTGTATCTGATCTTTTGATTTCTTGTGCATTAAACGAAAGAGGCTCAATAAGTGATTTAGAATAATCAAGTAGTTGATCTGATTGTCTTATAATTTGTTGATTGTTAAGACATAATGCTATGCTAACATCAATTAGATTCATGGCGGTCTGGTATGACTTTATTGAATTTGAAGTGTCTTTATTTTCATCGCAATAAGTACTTATTGCTCGATCTAGCACCTTTTTAAGTGAATCCTTACAATAAGTATAGGTCAAATCTTCCATATATAGCTGCTTGTTTAGTATTATTTCTCCAAGAATAATCTTTTGTTCATTATCATCTATGCTATTTTTATATATTTCATTGAGCTGATCGTGCACAAAAGAAGCAACCAGGTAACTTTTAATATAATTCTTTGCTACTTCATTTGTATCTGTATATGCTACAGGATCAAAATGTGCATAAGTGGAATTCATCTTCCTGATTTTTGAACATGAGACTAAAATTATCAGAAGGACGAACGAAAATAATTTGATTTGTTTCATTTTTTATTAGCATTAATTGTACATTCCTGAATTACAAATGCAAAATAATGAGTAGCATATGCCAAAATATGACATAGTATCATTGTTTTTTAATAAAAAATAATTCTTTCGGCATGATAGATTCTATTTACCAACCAGATTAACTTATTTAATTGATTATTTGTTGCCTATTTTAGATTTTTAGCTACACAAAATCAATAAAAAATAATGATTATCTGAATCCAATCTTTGGTAATACAAGTGTTTCATGTATTTTTTCTTGTTTGCAAAAAGATATAACCTGCTCCACCGCAGGACGCACTCCCGTTAGAACCTCATCCATCGTTATTTTACGGACAATATTATCAATCTCACCTCCTGAAAACTGATAGTTTGTAGCAAGTAATAGTGTGTCTGTATCATTTAACCAAGGTAACTTGTTTTGCCATATTTTTTGTTTTTCTTCAATTGTAGGCTTTTCAAACTTTACTTTAAAGAGAAAACGGCGTTCAAAAGCGGCATCCAGATTATCAGCCAGATTTGTTGTTGCTATTAATATTCCATCCAACTTCTCCATTTCTTCAAGAATAATATTTTGTATGGCGTTCTCTGTTTGGGCAACATTTGAAGAAATGCAATCTTTTCGCTTACCAAAAACTGCATCCGCCTCATTGAACAATAAAATAGGTTTTACTTCAGAATCCTTATATATGATAGCGTAACTGTTGAATATTTCCTTGATTTTCTTTTCGCTCTCACCAAACCACATAGACTTTGTTTGGCTAATATCCACATGCATAATACTCCTTCCGGTAGCTTTAGCCAGCTGATATACCGTTTCCGTCTTTCCTGTTCCGGGTGCGCCATAAAAGATTGCAGTCACTCCTTTAATTAAAGCTAACTGTTCCATCCTATTTCTGAGTTTTATGTATTTGTCTTCCATCAGACTTTCTTTCAGGAAATCAATTTGTTTTTCCAAGCCCTTACTATAAAACATCTTTTTAGCAGAAATATTTTCAGGGAGTAGAAGATCTTTAGAATCTACTTTCTTTATATAAAGCTTGGCATCTTCCTGCAGTAGAAGTTCTAATCCTTTATCGGTTAGTTCTAACTTTGTATCCGAGAAAAAAGATTTTCCAGCTAGCTCAATTAATCCCTGCTTGAGAAGTCTATGTTCCTTCTTTATGAATGTTTTTGCTATATTAAGCCTCTTCCTAGACGATTCATAAATATCTTTTAGCGTGCATTCCAAGTCTGAATTACCTTCATTATTAATTAAGTCATCACAAACTTCGTAAAAGATTGTCCTTCCTTCTATATCTGAAATTTGAATCTTCAGCTTAGTTATAATATCTAAGTCCGGACATTGATTCTCCAAATCCTCAACGGCATTGAAAAGTTCGTAAGATTTAATACTCTCATTACTTCGTTCTTCAATTAAATCGGATACCTTTTCGACAAATTCATAACTATCAATTGTGGTAGTCTTAATATTGGCATCAATGGGTCTGTTTTCTAGTATAGCTTCTGAAACAAGAGCTGATACAGAAAATATTAAATTGGCAAAGGCTAACTTAGAAAGGTAATTCTTTTTTCTTTTTTCAATGAGTTTCCTTTCTATTAATTGTTCGAAATCCTTTTTGTAAGCCAGAATCTCTAATTGATTACAGTTGAGAAAAGAAGATATATCATTAATATCTATTTCGGGATTCTTTTTATATCCCAAAGAATAAATGCAAGCCAACAGCTGCGTTTGATTATCTGTAGTTCCAAGATATTTGTTTAATTGCCCGATTGCCTTTTTTATTCCTTTTAATTTAATAGCCTTTAATTCAGACTTCTCCAGTTTTTTAGCTACCAGGCATAGTGATTGCAATACATTAAAATCAACTTCTTTCATCTTTGTTTCCATAGTCAGTAATTTAATTATGGTACAAAGATGAAAGTAGGTTATGCTAAAATTAAGCACATGTGCTATTTATTTGCAGAAAGTAACTAAAATGCGACTAAAGATGCCAACTATATACTTATTTATAATTGTTGATTATGAAAACGTAAACCCATTCTAGGAAAGGTCAAAATTGCTGAATTATTTGATTTTATTGTCCAATAAATCTGAACCATTCACCAATAAACAAAATTTATTGGAGAATAAATCAGAATGATTCACCAATGATTTTTCAAAAAAGGCGATTAAGAATAGTTGTCTAATAATATCTCTTAAAGCCTCAAGAGATGTTGAAGAATAAGTCTTGATGTTTTCGAAAAGTGTCAAGACGCTTAATGCCTTCCTGCAAGGGGTTTCAGGCCATTTATAGCTTAGCTTGCAAAGGCAAAGAATTATAAGTTTATAAAAGCAAACCCGTAAAATAATTGCAACAGACTTTGAACTAAAAACATTTATATAAATAGATTAAGACTCATTTTGATTGCAAATAGAATTAACAACAGGCACCAAAATGCAAAAAACACTGCCAAAAAAAGGTAACTTATAACTGAATCATTTGTCCAGGTATTTTATTTGAAAGGGTTAACTATTTAATAATCAGTGTCTGCCAGTACAAAATCGTGGGGCTATAAATATATGTATAAAATACACACTTCGGCGTCCTTAATTCTTTTAAAAATCAGCCTTATTCTGACTGCTTTTGCAATTTTCTTGTTAAGAGCTTACAGCAAGAGACGGATATGACATTTGACAAAACAATTATTGTGCTTTCGTGTTGTTCATTTAGATAATGTTATGTTGAGGATTAAAAAACACATATAATGAACAGGCTGTTTATTCTTCATTTTTATGGGATACTACTGGTTTGGATGGCATCTGTTTGCTGCAATTGTTATGCTCAGGGTAAAGAGATAAACAAGAATGATTCCAGGATAGTGGTAAGACCGGTCGCACAAAAAAACACTTTGGCCGTTAAACAAACTGTGAATAATGCGGCTGAGATCTATGCAAAACCCAAAGTGCCGGTCCTTTGTTATCATCGTATTGAAGATGGCCGGAAAAGTGATTATTCGGTAACTCCAGCTACATTTGCAGCGCATATAAAAGTACTTGCAGATAGCGGCTATCATTCTATCTTACCTGCACAATTGTATGATTATCTAGTATATAATAAAGCATTGCCCGAGAAACCTGTAATGATCACATTTGATGATTCAAGAGTGGAGCATTACAGAATCGCTGCTCCTGTGATGGAAAAGTATGGATTTAGAGGCGTTTTCTTTATTATGACAATTACGTACAACAAGAAGAATTACATGACAAAGGAGCAAATAGCAAAGCTGGCAAAAGCAGGACATGTCATCGGGCTGCATAGCTGGGATCATACAATGGTCACTAAGTATAAAGATTCAGATTGGGTGAAACAAATGTCAATGCCCCGTAAAGAGTTAGAGAAGATAATCGGTATGCCTGTTGAATATTGGGCTTATCCCAATGGCGTTTATGATCATAAAGCAACAGAAAAACTAAGCAAGAACTTTAAGCTGTCTTTTATACTTATATCACAACGTGATTCTATTCAACCGTTGCAAACCATATGGAGAATGATTATCCCGGAATGTACCCCGCAAAGAATGCTAAAATCAATGCACGGAATTTTTAAGAATGGAAAGTAGCTTTTTTTGTTTTTACTTCATTGGTTTACTTCGCTTTTTTAGTCTTTTTTCTTTTGTTTATTTTAGGCTTTAGTTACTCTTTAGCCTTTCTGTATAAAAAACTGTGAAAATATTCATAAAACCAGCTCAANTTTATNTNNGGTNTAAAACAATAATTTGTACCTTTGCGCATTGAAACACCTAATATGCAATTAAATGTCTGAAACAAAAAAAATTAAAACCGCTCTCGTGTCGGTTTACCATAAAGAAGGATTGGATGATTTAATCACCAAACTTCACGAGGAAGGAGTTGAATTCTTGTCTACAGGAGGTACACGTCAGTTTATTGAATCTCTGGGTTTTCCTTGTAAGGCTGTAGAAGACCTTACTTCTTACCCATCAATTTTAGGCGGTAGAGTGAAAACTCTTCATCCGAAAGTTTTCGGTGGTATTTTGTGCCGTAGAGAAGTTGAACAAGATCTTCAGCAAATAGAGAAATACGAAATTCCAGAAATAGATTTGGTTATTGTAGACTTGTATCCATTCGAAGCAACTGTTGCTTCAGGAGCTGGTGAAGCTGCTATTGTTGAGAAAATCGATATTGGTGGAATCTCATTAATTCGTGCAGGTGCTAAAAATTATAAAGACGTTGTTATCGTTGCTTCTCAGGCTCAATATAAACCATTGGCCGATATGTTGATGGAACATGGTGCAACAAGTACAATTGAAGAACGTCGCTGGTTTGCTAAAGAAGCATTTTCAGTTTCTTCCAATTACGATTCTGCTATATTTAATTATTTTGATTCAGAAGATGGTTCTGCTTTCCGTTGTTCGGTGAATGAACAAAAATTGCTTAGATATGGAGAAAATCCACATCAGAAAGGTGTCTTTTATGGTAATTTAGATGCTATCTTTGATCAGATCCACGGAAAAGAGATTTCATATAATAATTTGCTTGATATTAATGCTGCGGTTGATTTGATTGATGAGTTTAATGATTTGACCTTTGCAGTGTTAAAACACAATAATGCTTGTGGCATAGCTTCCCGCCCAACTGTAGCTGAGGCCTGGAATGATGCTTTGGCAGGTGACCCTGTTTCTGCATACGGTGGAGTATTAATCACGAATGCTGTTATAGATAAAGCTGCTGCAGAAGAAATTAATAAGATTTTCTTTGAGATTATTATTGCACCGGATTATGATGTTGATGCTCTCGAGATTTTGACTCAAAAGAAAAATCGTATTGTTTTGGTTCGCAAAGAAGCTNNATTCCCNAANAAACAATTCCGCTCATTATTGAATGGTGTTTTAGTACAGGATAAGGATTTAAAAATAGAGACTTCTGCCGACTTGAAGACTGTAACAGATAAAGTTCCTACAGAGCAAGAAGCTGAAGATATGTTGTTTGCTAATAAGATTGTAAAGAATAGTAAGTCGAATGCAATTGTTTTGGCAAAAGGAAAACAACTTCTGGCAAGTGGCATTGGTCAGACATCGCGCGTAGATGCGTTAAGACAAGCAATAGAAAAGGCTAAGTCTTTTGGCTTTGATTTACAAGGTGCTGTTATGGCTAGTGATGCGTTCTTCCCATTCCCTGATTGTGTGGAGATAGCATCTAAAGAAGGAATTACAGCTGTAATTCAGCCAGGTGGGTCAGTAAGAGATCAACTTTCTTTTGATTATTGTAATGAACATGGCGTTGCAATGGTTACGACCGGTTTCAGACATTTTAAACATTAATAAAAAATGGGATTATTTTCTTTCACGCAAGAAATAGCGATGGACTTGGGTACGGCCAATACCATCATCATCAGTAACGGTAAAATAGTAGTTGATGAGCCTTCCGTAGTAGCTTTGGATAGACGTACGGATAAAATGATTGCTGTAGGTGAAAAAGCACGTCAGATGCATGGAAAGACACATGAGAATATCAGAACTATCCGTCCTCTTCGGGATGGTGTGATTGCTGACTTTTATGCATGTGAGCAAATGATGCGTGGTATGATAAAAATGATGAACACGCATCACAGATTATTCTCTCCCTCTTTGAGAATGGTTATTTGTGTTCCATCAGGAAGTACTGAGGTTGAATTACGTGCAGTACGTGATTCTGCCGAACATGCAGGAGGACGTGATGTTTATTTGATTTTTGAACCAATGGCAGCAGCTATTGGTATTGGTATAGATGTGGAAGCTCCCGAAGGAAATATGATTGTTGATATAGGTGGAGGTTCTACTGAAATTGCAGTTATTTCATTGGGCGGAATTGTTTCAAACAAATCTATTCGTATTGCAGGTGATGACCTCACATCTGATATTCAGGAATATATGGGCCGTCAGCACAATCTAAAGGTTGGTGAACGTACAGCTGAACAAATTAAGATTCATGTGGGAGCTGCATTGACAGAGCTTGAAGATGCTCCGGAAGATTATATCGTTCATGGACCTAACAGAATGACTGCGCTTCCGATGGAAGTACCGGTATGTTATCAGGAAATTGCTCATTGCTTAGAAAAATCCATTGCAAAAATGGAAACTGCTATTCTTAGTGCATTGGAACAAACTCCTCCTGAATTATATGCGGATATTGTTCACAATGGTATCTATTTAGCCGGAGGTGGTGCTCTTTTACGGGGATTGGATAAACGTTTAACAGATAAAATTAATATACCTTTCCACATAGCTGAAGATCCTCTCCATGCTGTGGCAAAAGGAACAGGAGTAGCATTGAAGAATGTAGATAAATTCTCGTTCTTAATGCGATAAACATAATATGCCGATGTGCTGATATACAGGTCTGTTTTTTATGCAGTATCTGTTGTATCCGCACATCGGCTAGTTAGTACATTGGAATTATATGCGGAACTTACTTAACTTCCTTATAAAATATAACTACTGGTTTCTTTTTGTTTTATTAGAGGTCACCAGTTTTGCTTTGTTGTTTCGCTTTAATCATTATCAAGGAAGTACTTTCTTTACTTCAAGTAATGTTGTTGCCGGGGATATTTATAAATTAAGAGGTTCTGTGACTTCTTATTTTTATTTGAAATCCGCAAATGAAGATTTGCTGGATCGCAACATGTTGCTGGAACAACAAATTTCTAACCTTAGAAAGGAGTTACAGGAACGAGGTGTTGATTCCCTGGAAGTTGATAGTTTGAAGGATACACCTTTGAAAGGTATAAACTTTATTAAGGCTAATGTGATAGACAACTCACTGACGAAGGTTGATAATTATGTAACGCTTGATAAAGGCTCTGATGATGGAATTCGGCGTGATATGGGAGTTGTTGACAGAAATGGAGTTGTAGGTATTGTTTATATGACTTCTCGTAAATACTCGTTAGTCATTTCTTTGCTGCATAGTAAAAGTAATATTAGCTGTAAATTGTTGAGAAGTGGCTATTTTGGTCCTCTTAAATGGGAAGCTGGCGATTCTCGCTATGCTTTCTTAAATGATTTACCCCGTCATGCGAAGTTTAGTTTGGGTGATACGTTGGTTACCAGCGGCTACTCAGAAATATTCCCGTCAGGAATAATGGTTGGAACAGTAGATCATATAGGAAATTCTAAAGATGGACTTTCTTATCAGCTAAAAATAAGGCTTGCTACTGATTTTGGTAAATTGAGCAGTGTGCGAGTGATTCCCATGTCATTCAAAAAGGAGCATATGCTTCTTAAGCAAATAGAGAATAAGCAGCAATGATAATAGTATTTTTAAGACGTATAGAGTGGTTTATAGCCTTGGCCTTACTTCAGGTCCTGGTACTCAATAATGTGCATATCGCTGGATATGCCACCCCTTTTCTTTATATCTATCTGATAGTAAAAATGTCATCTGGCGTATCAAGAAATGAACTAGTGCTGTGGGGCTTTTTTCTCGGATTAATCATTGATGTGTTTTCAAACACTCCTGGAATGAATGCTGCTGCAACTACCTTTATAGCTTTTATTCGCCCTTATCTTTTACGCCTTTTTTCACCGCGTGATATTTCAGACGAAATTGTTCCTGCAATAAAAATCATAGGTGTTTCTCCTTTTATAAAATATGTAGTGACATGTGTTTTGTTTCACCACGCTTCTTTATTGCTGATTGATTCTTTTTCTTTCTTTGAATTTAGCACTTTATTAATTAAGATTGGATCGAGTACACTACTTACTGTTGTGTGCGTTATGTGTATTGAAGGCTTTAAAAAATAGGATGTGGCTCGGGATTATAATTTAGAAAATAGAAGATATGTAGTTGCTGGCATTGCTTTTTCTGTGGTGCTGGTTTTTCTAGTACGTCTTTTTATACTTCAGATATCATCAGAGGATTATAAAAAGAATGCAGATAGTAATGCTTTTATAAATAAGATTCAATATCCTTCAAGAGGAATTTTTTATGACCGTAACAACAAATTGCTGGTATACAATCAGCCGGCTTATGATGTTATGGTGGTGATGAAAGAGATTGAACATCTTGATACGCTTGATCTGTGTCAGACCTTGAATATTACCAAAGAATATTTTCTGAAACGAATGACCGATGTGAAAGATAGAAGCAAAAATCCCGGGTATTCTCGTTTTACAGCTCAACTTTTTATGGTGCAACTTTCTGCTGAGGAAGGAGGCATTTTTCAGGAAAAGCTATTCAAGTTTCATGGCTTTTATGTTCAGCCACATTCTATCAGGCAATATTCATATAATTCAGCTGCACATATATTAGGTGATATTGGTGAGGCTTCAATGGCTAATATTGAGGATGATGACTATTATGTCCGGGGTGATTATATAGGAAAGCAAGGGATCGAAAAATTTTATGAAAAAGAACTTCGTGGACATAAAGGTGTAGAGATTCTGCTTAGAGATGCACACGGACGTATACAAGGAAAATATCTAAATGGTAAGTTAGATAAAAAACCTATTCCGGGAAAGAATCTGAAACTCTCCATTGATATTGATTTACAGCAGTTTGGAGAGAAACTGATGGGGAAGAAAATAGGGGCCATAGTAGCCATTGAGCCACAAACCGGAGAAATACTTTGTTTAGTTTCAACGCCATCCTTTAATCCGGCAGATATGGTTGGCCGTCAAAGAGGAAAAAACCATATGGCTTTGGAACGAGATCCTAAAAAGCCTCTGTTTAATAGAGCCTTAATGGCATCTTATCCTCCGGGATCAACTTTTAAACCGGCGCAATCTTTAGTCTTTCTTCAGGAAGGAATTATTAAGCCATCTACCGCTTTCCCTTGTTATCATGGATTTGTGGTACCTGGTCTTCGTGTAGGATGTCACTCTCATCCTTCTCCTTTGTCTTTGGTACCTGCATTGGCCACTTCCTGTAACTCCTATTTCTGTTGGGGGTTATACAAGATGATTGGCAATAAGAAGTATCTTAGAGCTGACTCAGCTCTGACTGTCTGGAAAGACCACATGGTGTCGATGGGGTTGGGGTATAAGTTAGGAATAGATCTACCGGGAGAAAAGAGAGGTCTGATTCCTAATGCTAAATTTTATGATAAAATATACGGAAAAGGCCGCTGGGGTGGCTTGCGTATTATTCATACTGCGATAGGGCAGGGTGAAATATTGCTTACTCCTCTTCAGATTGCTAATTTAGGAGCGACCATTGCAAATAGGGGTCATTTTATTACTCCGCATGTAGTAAAAAAGATTTTTGGCGGGAAATTAGATAGTACTTATCTTTATCCTAGATATACCACAATTGATCCGAAGTATTACCCTTCTATCATTCAAGGTATGCGAGGAGCGGTAGAACATGGAACTTGTACCCGGGCTAACTATATGCCCGAAATGCAGATCTGCGGAAAAACAGGTACTGCACAGAATAAAGGAAAAGACCACTCTGTCTTTATGGGATTTGCACCGATGAACAAGCCGAAGATTTCAGTCTGTATTTATGTTGAGAACGGTGGCTGGGGAGCAACGTATGCTGTTCCTATGGGCGCATTGATGATAGAGCATTATCTGAAAGGTAAAATTGCTCCTGAGAGAGAAAAATTGGTTGAAAGTATTAGTAATGCAGTGATATATTATGGAACCCAGACGCGTTAATTTATGGAAATCGGTAGATTGGGCAACGATTGTTATTTATCTGTTGCTGATCACCTGTGGCTGGTTTAGCGTATGTGGAGCCAGCTATAATTATGGCGATACAGATTTCCTGAGTTTTGGTACCCGAAGCGGAAAACAGTTAATGTGGATATTTTGTTCTTTTGGTTTGGGCTTTGTGCTGCTGATGATTGAAGAACGGATATACGATATGTTTTCCTATATTATATATATAGGAATGCTGTTCTTGCTATTTGTCACTATATTTATCGCNTCAGATGTAAAAGGTTCCCATTCCTGGCTACATTTAGGACCAGTTAGTTTACAGCCGGCAGAGTTTGCTAAATTTGCCACTGCGCTTGTTCTCGCTAAATATATGAACTCCTATTCGTTTAATATGAGGAAACCTAAAAGTGCCTTATTGATGGTTCTTTTCATTTTAGTGCCATTCGGATTAATCATTTTGCAGCGAGAAACAGGATCAGCTTTAGTGTATCTGGCCTTCTTTCTTATGCTTTATAGGGAGGGGATGCCAGGAGCTATTCTTTTCTCTGGCGTTTGTGCCGTGATTTATTTCATTGTGGGTATCCGGTTTGGAGATCAGATGATTGCTGGTACTTATACTTCTATTGGCCAGTTCTCAGTGCTGTTGATGATCATTTTGTTTGCTGGAGGAATGGTCTGGGTGTATATGAAACGATGGCCACCTGTCCGGAATATTATAGGTATCAGTTCTCTGGTGGTTGTTTTGGCCATTCTATTATCCAAATTTGTAGTTTCATTTAATCTTGTTTGGATATTACTTCCATTGACTATAATCATAGCCGGATATCTGTTCTTCCTTTCATTAACAGAAAGAAATAAAGGCTATCTTCTTATTTCCATATTTACTATTGCTTCTGTGGGATTTCTTTATTCAAGTAACTACGTGTTTAATGATATATTGGAACCGCATCAGCAGATCCGTATAAAAGTAGTATTGGGGATGGAAGAAGACCTTACAGGTGCAGGTTATAATGTCAATCAGTCGAAAATTGCGATAGGGTCTGGAGGCATAGCTGGCAAAGGCTTTCTTAACGGCACTCAGACAAAACTTAAGTATGTTCCTGAACAGGATACAGACTTTATATTCTGTACAGTTGGCGAAGAACAAGGATTCGTTGGATCTGCTGTAGTATTGTTGCTATTCTTGATACTGATACTACGGCTGATAGTTCTTTCTGAAAGGCAATACTCAGCCTTTGGTCGTGTCTATGGCTATTCTGTGGTCAGCATCTTTCTCTTTCACCTGTTTATCAATGTGGGAATGGTTCTGGGATTGACACCGGTTATAGGCATTCCGCTGCCTTTCTTTAGCTATGGAGGGTCATCCTTATGGGGATTCACCATTCTTCTTTTTATCTTCCTGAGAATTGATGCAGGAAGGTCTGAAAAGAGCTAGAAAAAACGTCAGGGATACTTTACTTTACCTGTTTTATCTGTATACCTATATCGTTAACTCCTTTCAGGGTGTTATCACGCATTCCGTGAGAAATCCTGAATGTTAGATTCCCCGAACGTCTGGGAGCAATAAAAGTATAGGAAGAAGAAGATTGATAAAGACTTCCCAATCCTGTCCCCAGCCATTTCCCAGACTTATCTGCAAGCGTATACTTAATGGTGTCAGTCACAAAAACAGTACTATCCTGTGTGTTGTGTGAAATAAACAGATAGAGATTATTATACGGGTAGTCTTCCCGGTTACGCACTTCTACAAAAACACGATATGTGGCAAGAGAGTCTTTAATGGGTGCCTTAAAAGTGAGCGTATCGCTCTTTCCCCATCCCTCTTTAGACAGATGAAGGAAAGAATGATACATTGTATTTGAATCGCATGCTGTCAATGCAATGATAAAGAGCAATGGCAGCAAGATTGATTTATTCATTTTCTGATTGTGGCTTGTCATCGCGTTGCTGAGGTCTATTGTTGGGTCTTTTTCTACGTCTGTTTCTATTTGTGTTTCCACTCTCATTCTTGTTTTCGCCTTCGTTCCTGTTTACGTTCTCTTTGTTATTCTTGTTTGTGTTCTCGTTTCTGGACACGTTTTCAGGTCTGTTTCTGTTTATTTGTCTGTTCCTGTTTTCAGGTCTGTTTCCACCTTCATTTCTGTTTACGGTTTCGTTGTTGCTCTTGTTCTCATTCTCATTCCGGGCAACTTTTTCAGGTCTGTTTCTGTTCTCATTTCTGTTCCTGTTTCCGCCTTCATTTTTTCTGGTATTCCGGCCTTCATTTCCCCCTTTTCGTTTATCGAAGCGAGTAAGACTTTCCTGCTCTAGCAGGTCTGTAGGTTTTTGTGGTTCTGGTTTCTTCTCTGATTCGTGCAAACTGTCAGGCTTGATGCCTTTGCGATTGAGATTAATCACTTCAAAGGCTCTTTTGCCCGAGATAGTAACCAGATTGGCTGCGAAATTCTTATCCGTTGAATATGATATCTGATTACTTAATATATCAGCTTTAAAGAAATAAAACGCACCATCTTTTGTTTCCAACTCTATCTCTCTTGAAGGTAAACGCTTTTGTGCTTCCACATAGGTGTCTACTTCATAATTCATGCAGCATTTTAATTTGGCACATTGTCCGGCCAGCTTCTGAGGATTCAGTGAGATATCCTGCAACCTTGCCGCACTGGTAGATACAGAAACAAAATTAGTCATCCATGTAGCACAACATAATTCTCTTCCGCAAGGGCCGATGCCGCCAATTCTGCCGGCTTCCTGTCTTGCTCCAATCTGCTTCATCTCAATTCGAACACGGAATGTCTCAGCTAGTACTTTTATTAGCTGGCGGAAGTCAACACGTTCGTCTGCAATGTAATAGAAAATAGCTTTGTTACCGTCTCCCTGATATTCCACATCGCCGATCTTCATATTGAGATCCAGATTTTTCGCAATTTGCCTTGAGCGAATCATTGTGTCGTGCTCTTTTGCTTTTGCCTCCTCATATTTCTCCATGTCTACCGCTTTTACTTTGCGATATACACGTTTGATCTCAGTGTTAGGCTTAAATCCGGTTTTCAACATTTGTAGAGGAACCAGTCTTCCTGTAAGTGTTACTGTTCCTATATCGTGGCCGGGAGTTGATTCCACGGCAACAATGTCTCCTTTTTCCAGTTTTAATCCGTTGCTGTTTTGATAATACCCTTTACGTGTATTTTTAAACTGAACTTCTACCAGGTCACTTTCATTACTGCTTCCCGGAATGTCGGCCAGCCAGTCGTAAGTGTTCAGTTTATTATCTTGTCGGGAGCAGCCTTTGCAGCATANNTTCCCGCTTCCGTTATGTAATTTATAATCCATTTTTATATTATTTATTGTTTCAGCAAAACAATCATTTTCAATGAGAAATCAAAGAATACCATTTTTGCGTTCACATTTTGTTCGATATGTTGTTGAGCCAGTGTAAGCTCATCCATTATTCCCATAGCATTTCGCTCGTTTACAAAAGGAGCAAAACGAGCCGAAAAATTCAGTTCTTCCCTATTCAGGTAAGTGAGCTCTTTGCAGTGAAAGTTGAGAATAAAGTTCTCGCGGATCATTCGTTGCGCATATTCCAGAAAGTTCTTTTGCCGTTCGCGTCCCATTCCTGCCAGCTGTTCGCTCCATGCTTTCATCTCCTTGATTTTTCGTTGATAGGAGAGGCGCATCAGATTGACAAACAGGTTGAAGAAAAGTTCCTTTTCCTCATTCAGATGAATCTGTTCCATGGCACGAATAAAATTACCATTGGCCAGATGGGCCGTTATTTCTGCATCCTGGTCTGCTAAACCGTAGTTCTTTTTCAGCACCTCTGTGATACTTTCGTCCTCGATATGACGTACATTCACTCGCTGTGTGCGGCTGAGAATAGTGGTAAGCATCAAGTCAGGCTGCTCAGATACCAGTAAGAAAACAGTCTTTGTTGGCGGCTCTTCCAATAATTTCAGTAGTTTATTGGCGCAAGTCTCATTCATCTTTTCCGGTAGCCAGATAATCATGACCTTATAACCACCTTCACTGCTTTTCAGGCTTAGCTTCCGTAGAATCTCATCGCTCTCTTTGGCGTAAATAAGAGCTTGGGCATTCTCTGCATCCATTTCTCTTAGCCAATGGTTCAGGTTAAAATAGGAGTTTTTCTGCACAAAACTTCGCCATTCCCTGACATAATCATCACAAACCACATCTTTGCTTGAACCTTTCTTTTTCACAATGGGGAAAACAAAATGCAAATCCGGATGAGCCAGTTTGTTCATCTTAACACACGAAGGACAAATGCCGCAGGCATCCTCTTCTGTGTGGTTAGGGCAGAGTAGATATCGGGCATAAGCAATGGCCAGCGGAAGTTTGCCCACCCCTTCGGGGCCGCAAATCAACTGTGCGTGAGGAATGCGATTCTCCTTCACTTCCAGAAGAAACTTCTTCTTAACCTCTTCCTGCCCTATAACCTCTCTGAAAAACATAAATCAATATATTTGTTTGGCAACTTCTTTGATACTGTCTACTGCACCGACTGAATAGAAATGAATGCTTGGCAGTCCATGGGCCATTAATTCCCTGCACTGTTCTATACACCATTCTATACCCAATTGTTTGGCCGCTGCATCGTCTTTGCATTTCATAGCTTGTATGGCTAAATCTTCTGGAATATCAACCTTAAAAGTCTTGGGAACCATGCTCAACTGAGATAACTTTGAAAAAGGCTTTATCCCCGGAATGATAGGAATAGTAACGCCGGCTTTTCTTGCTCTTTCCACAAATTCAAAGAACTTTTTATTATCGTAAAAAAGTTGGGTTACAGCATATTCGGCTCCTGCTTCCATCTTTTTTTTCAGCCAGTAAATATCCGTGTCGATATTGGGGGCTTCTTCATGTTTCTCCGGATAGCATGCTACGCCATAAGAAAAAGGTTGCCACGTAACCTTCATCTGTTCACCGTCAACAAATATACCTTTGTTGAAATTATTGATTTGTTCTTGCAGTTCAATGGCATGAAAATAGCCATTTCCTTCAGGTTTGAAGGATGATTCGTGTTTAGCCTTGTCGCCACGAAGAACCAATAGATCGGTAATGCCAAGGAATTGTAGATCGAGAAGTACATATTCTGTCTCTTCCCGGGTAAACCCACTGCATAAAATATGAGGAACAACTGCTATGTTATATTTATTTTTTATGGCTGCAGCTACAGCTACGGTTCCCGGACGACGGCGTACATTATTACGTTGATACAATCCATTCCCCAGATCTTTATATACATACTCGCTGCGATGGGTAGTGATATTTATGTATTTCGGATTAAATTCCTTTAACGTATCTATAGCATTATACAGCTTTTCAATGCCGGTTCCCTTTAATGGAGGTAATATCTCAAATGAAAAAGCTGTCTTGTCATTACTCTTTATTAAATCTATAACTTTCATAGGTCTTATTTGTATAACGGCAAATCAGTTGCCGGATATGCATATTGTTGCAAAAATAGCAAAAAAAACATAGTTTTAAACAATCTTGTGTCTTTTTAAAGGGACAAAGTAAGATTTAAACTTTGAATGTCAGATAAAAAAAGAAAAGGTTCAGCTATTTTCAGGGAAATGGAATCATGCTATTCAATTTCGATGTCATAGTTATCAAGAAGTCCGGCAATTCCCATTCTTGAAAACCTGGCTTTTCTGATTCGGTTCGTTTCTGGATTGATGGAATAGTTGTACGAAGTACGGAAGTCTGCTTTCTCAAGATTTGTTCTTGAAAAGATTGTTCGGCTCAGGTTGCAGTTATCGAAAATAGCACTTGTGAGAACTGTTTCCGTAAAATCCACTTCTTGCAGGTTGCAACTCTTGAACTGGATGCCTTTCAGTTTTAACTGATAGAAGGAGGATAGGTTTAGTACACATTCCTCAAAGGAGAAAGATATGAGAAAGGGATTGCATTCTTCAAGGTTCAGGCCTACTAGTTTACAGTTGACAAAGCTGACATCCCGGAATGCAACGTTTGTGATCTTTGCCATGCTGAGATCACACTTATCGAACACGCAATCTACAAAAGTGATGCTAGTTAAATCAGAATTCATAAAGAGACAGTTCAGGAAAGTACACTCGGCATATTCCCCTTTGGCTAGCGGCTCTTCCATGAAGTTGTTCCCTTTGAATATTTTATTTTCAAAAAATTGACCAGTCATTTTGTTGTTATGTGGATACATGAGTGTGCAAAGGTAAGAATAGATCTTTTATTCTGATGGAATAATTCCAAAAAAAGCTTTTCAGAGTTTATATCTTAAAATAACTTTTTTTCGTTACTTCATTGTTAAAGGCCAATCAAAGATTTTATCTTAAGAATCTAATATAATCATGTAATCACAGCTCTTCATATAAACTGTTTTATGAAACTGTTTTGTTGTAGATGTCTTATTTCTTAATCCACAAAATCCCTTTCTTTGATAAGTATTTATCTATATATTTAAGTTTGAACAGGCTGTTCAGAATCTCCAGTGCCTCATTGTTATTTCTATCTGTTATTACCGCAAATTCATGGGTGGTAAGGGTCGTGTAGTGATTAAAGAGCCCCTCGTGAGTTTCGGTAACAGGCTGTTTTACAGCTTGTGGACACACTTTTTGCAAGCTTTGTTCAAAATCCTTGTAAGGTCTTACTCCGTATAGTATCATCTGATTTCCTTCCGCATTAGAAAAAAACAATGTCGGAAATCCCCTCACTCCCATATGCTTACTAATGTCCAGGTCTTCCTGGAATAACCGTTGGGCATCCCCCTCAACATCATTTTTCAGTAACTCTGTATCCAACCCAGTTTCCTGAGCTGCTTTTTCAATCCATTCCCATTTTGCAATATTTATTTTCTCTAAGAAAAGCATCTCTTTCATCCTTCGGAGGAAAAACAGTGATTTTACATCGTCTTGCAGCTGTGCTGCCTTGAAAGCGATTGAAGGTGGGTATGATGAGGATAAGGGATCTTCCAGCCATATATCACCGTCAATAGGCATTCCATAATAGTCGCCTACCTCTTCCCAATGATGAGCAAGATCCGCCGGATTTCCTATTTTACTTTCATGTTCACAATCCCAACTAGGAAGCAGGCCTCCCATTTTATATTCAATCTCGTAATACTCCCCGTATTCCAGACTTAGTTTCCTAAGCTGTGGCTCAATGCCCCAACAAGCTGAACATATTGGATCTGTATAGTAGAGAATGTGTACAGGTTTATTCTCCGGAGAAACCTTTTTATCTTTTACATTCGTTTTAATCTCAGGAACCTCGCATATCCCGGCTTCGGAACAGCATATCAGTGTGTTTAAATTAACTGCTTTACTCATATTATTTGAACTATTATGACTATATAATATAAACGGTCAAGCCATCTTTTTGTTCTCTTAATTTTTAGCTATTTGATTGCATTTAAGCACAAAAACAGTAATTAAATTTGTATTGATTTATAGAAGCTCAATTATAACATTAGTCATTAGCCTTAACATCATCATACTTACACAAATTTGTTTGATTGCTAAAAAATAGGCTGCAAGCTCATGCCTGCAGCCTATTGTAAAGGATATTACTTGATTATAGTAACTAATTCACAGTATACTTTTTCTTATTTCTGAGCGAACCCGTAACCGTTAGTGATTTTACCATTTGAACTTGATATGGTGTTTGAGTTCATGGGTACAAGATAGATAGGAGCGGTGCCATCTGTATAACCGCAGAATACATTGGTTGAATATTCCGCTTTATTATCTAAGATTGTTTTACCCCAATCCGTTTTTTTGTAACCATCAGCAACTAAAGCAGCAGCTTCTGTACCATTTGGATCAATATACTTAAACAGGCCTTTGATTGCTACATTTGTAGTTGTGGCTTTGTATACGCAACCAAAAGTTTCCCACGAATCATTCTGTCCTCTCCATCCCGGGAATAAAACAGGGTTGTTCTCGTCCGGACATTGAGTGGTCAGCCGATAGCCGTTACTACTTTTAGCATCAACGGATTTAACCCAAATATAACTCGAAATGGTGTTACCGTTCTTGAATGTATAATAACCATTTGTTTGCAAACCATTAATCATTGCATTCAGATCACTTTTCAGCTTAGCAATAGCTTCAGGCAACTTTCCGGTACGGATAAGGTCATAACGACGAAGGCCTTCACCACCAAACTCTAACTTACGTTCCTGTGCAATAGCCTCCTTTATACCGCCACAGTTGGTTATAAATCCGTCAAGATTAGCCAGTGCAGGAGTTTTAAATGCACGTTCATGAACTTTTCTCAGTTCTTCTTTAGCCTTGCTGTCTTCGCCTAGTTCGGCTTCCACTTCAGCCAGCATCAGGACAACATCTGAGAAACGCATATAAGGGGTGTTGATGCCAGAACAACGAGATAATGCAGTGTATGGAGAAGTCATACGATTTTCATCCCATTTGTTATTAACAATACCTCCTGAAGATTTGGAACCTGGTTTAAAATCGATCATAACCTCGGCGCCGCTTCCTGAACTGGCTGTAACTGTAGCTGTAACATCGCGACGCATGTCGTTAGGATCAAAATCTCCGTAATAATAAGTTGGATGGAAACGAGACTGACCATAGTCTTTGCAAGGATAAGCATTTTTACCTCCACCATTTGATGGACGACCAAAAGCATAAGGACGTTCAGTCTGTAGTCCGTATGTTTCCGGAATTTCATAAACAGATTCTTGAGATACTTCAGCGTCTCCATTCATCATTTGCTGGAAAACTAACTGATAGGGATTGCCGAAAGATTGTCCTGCTTTGCTGGCTGATCGGGTATCATTAGTAATAAGTCTTACTGACCCAGGGTTAGCTACGCAAGCGGCAAGGTATGTTTTGGCTGTTTCATAGAATGTCTTATAATCAGTACGTCGGTTATATACAGCTCCGTTATTCTCGGTTCCAATCTGAGTAAATGTCAGTGTTTCCCCTTTAAGATTCTTATAGAAATTAGCGCCTAGATCTGTACGACGAGTTGCATAACCTCCGGCATAAAGACACATACGGCCTATTAATCCTTGAACGTAAGTACGGGTCATGTTAGTAACAACAGCATTGGCGTCTTCTCCAATACGATACATCAATGGCTCTACTTGAATAAGCTTATTGATATGGTATTCATAGATCTCATCGCGGGAAGTAAGTCCTTCGGCCTGTACACCAGCTACTAACTGATGAGGAACATCTCCAAAGAAACGGCATAGTTCAAAATAAGCAGTAGCCCGCAAGGCTACAGCCTCACCGTAAAGCTCAGACATTTCACTTGGGGTTGCGGCACTCATATAAGTGTTGAAAGAAGAAGAAGCTTCAAATGCATTTATCAACGTATTGGTCGTTGCGATAATTGAATAGAGATATGTCCATGCTGTGCTTGAATCGCTAAAATCAATACTGAAGCTTGACGTTCCTCCGGCATATAAGTTCTCGGCGATATGACGGGTTTGTGCTGAATATGCTTCCGGATGACGTTCTGAATCAGAACCTACAGCGCACAAATCATAATATAATCCATTTGAGTGAACATAAGCTTTACCTCTCCAGGACTCATAAGCGCTTTTTAATGCTGCTCGTGCAGTAGATGGATCTGAAAATACAAAATTAACATCTACGTCTGATGGGGATTTGGTATTTAGGAAATCACTACATGATGTAGTAAAGAAAAGCATACCAATACCAAATACTGTATATATTATCTTTTTCATTTTTCTTAGTTTTTTAGTTTTCAACAAATTAGAATTCCAGGTTTAGACCAAAAGTAAATGTTCTGGCGCGCGGATAAGTACCCCAGTCTAATCCGAGTGTTGGATACTTTCCTGCATTTGCAGTGGTTGATTTGTTTGAGAAGGTGTTAACCTCAGGATCTAACCCAGAATAACCTGTAATAGTAAATAAGTTACCTGCTGTTGCATAGAAACGCAGACGCTGGATACTAAGTTTCTTTATAAGTTGTTTAGGAAGCGTATACCCTAAAGTTAATGTATTCATACGTAGGTATGATGCATCTTCTACAAAAGTTGACAGAACAATACCATTTTCATAATATGGCAGACCATATTTGGCATTTGTATTTAGCGCGTCAAGAGCTGTAGGATCTGTTACTGCGTCTAAATTGCCCGATGCATTAACATCATATACTTTATAGCAATCTTTAACAAAAGCGAGACGGTTGGCTCCTAAAGAAACATCTTTGTTGCCATACATGTTGACCATAGCATTAGCATTGTATATTTTGCCACCAATAGCCCATGCAAATCCGGCACTGAGATCAAAGTGTTTATAATTCATATTCAGGTTAAAACCTCCTGTGTGTTTTGGAGTTACTTCCCCAAGGTCTGTTACATCCTTACTGTCAACGATATTATCTTCACTTGGATTCATATTATGTAGTTTAACAGCTCCAGGAAAAGCTTTTTGCCCTGCTGCCACTTTAAATGGACTTGGGTAGTTGCCGGTAATAGTACTTGAAAGATCGGCGACTCCCTCTTTTAATGTATATATTCCGGTTGAGCTATTATAATTAAAATCATTTGTAGTATAGTAACCGTCGCATTTGAAACCACGGATCAAACCCACCTGAGAACCTACTCTGAAAAGGTAATCATAGTTAGGCTGCGTTGCAGTTGATGCCCATTGAGTTCCATATTGTGCAGTTACATTGTCTGCTAATTCATCAATGTTGTTCTTGTTATAGTTATAGTTGGCTGTAACATTTAAAGTAAAATCCTTCTGACGGATAATATCTGCTCCGAGTGAAATTTCGATTCCTTTGTTTGAAGTCTTGCCAATATTCTGAAACTGATACGAGTAACCGGTTGTTTCATCAATAGGAACTTGCATTAACAGATCCTTTGTGTTATTCCAGTATGCATCAACAGAGCCATAAAGGCGATTATTCCAGAATCCAAAATCAAGACCGATATTTCTGGATACAGTAGTTTCCCACTTCAGATCAGGGTTAGAAAGCATACCTGCTGGTTTATAAATTGTGGTCGATACACCGTTGATTGTTACATTTGAAGTAGTCCATGTTTCTTTCCATAAACTTGCATCAATATTATCAGCACCTGAAGTACCATATGATAAACGAAGCTTTAGATTGTCTAACCAGTTTTTTGAATCGCTGAGGAATGGTTCGTCAGAAATACGCCATGCGAATGCTCCTGCAGGGAAATATCCCCAATGATTATTGGGCGCAAACTTAGAAGAGCCATCAGCACGGAAAGTTCCGGTAAAAAGATAACGACCTTTGAAAGAGTAGTTGGCACGGCCAAAGAATGATAATGTATTGCTCGGAGTTCCAATAGTGTTTGAAAACTGGTCTTTTCCCAGAGAAGGATCAGTCATGTTAATCATTCCAAAAGCCCGGTTGAAATCAAAACTACTGGAATAACCTGCACCAATCATTTGGGAGGAATTTGATTTTGATGCTAAAACTTCATTACCTAACAGGAATGAAAGATTATGAGTCTCTCCCAATCCTTGCACCTGGTAATTCAACGTTGTGGCAGAACGAACGCCCCAACTGTCGCCTTTATTTAACTTAGCATATTTATAACCGTTAGTCAAACCATTTTCATAATATTTACTTTCGCTGTTGCCGCGGTTCAGATTCAACTCTGTACGAGCAGTAAGCCCTTTTATAATATCCCATGATAAAGAGGTTATTCCGCGAAGATTCTGGTCTCTGTTTACCTGAGTAACATCGTTCACTAAATCTAATACATTGTAAGCTTGGTCTACGTTAGAGTCACCATTACCAAATCCTGAGAAAACGCCAGTTCCAAGAGGAGTATCAATTGGACGGAAAGAATATGCATTGGAAAGCAAGGATCCTTTTCCGTTTGTTGCGCTATCTTCTTTTCCGTCTGTCTTGCTTTCTGTGTATCTGACATCAAAATCCAGACGCAGGTTGGGGAGAAGTTGTTGCTGAACCTTCAGAGATGTATTGAAACGATTATAACCGGATTTAATTTTAATACCGGCATCATCAAGATAGTTGGCTGCGAATGCAATTTTGGTTTTGTCATTTCCACCGGAAATGCTCAGATTATGGCTTTGTGAAATGACAGAACGAAGTAAATCATTCGTATAATCATGGCTACTTACTTTTGCATAGTCTGAATAGTGATTCCCGTTTGTTGATCCCAAGCCAAAGCATGAAGCAACTGCATCACTGTAACTGCTGCCTAAAGCTGTAGCATAACTCCATGTATTATAAATATAATCCTGTGCACCAAGTACATCTAATGTTTTAGCTACATTTTTAACTTGCATATAGGAGTTGTAAGATACTGATAATTTTTCAGATTTGGCACCTTTAGTTGTTACAAGGATTACACCATTTGCACCACGTGCACCGTAAATTGCAGTAGAAGACGCATCCTTTAATACATCTATAGATTCAATCTGATCAGCCGGAATGTCAGAGATAGAACCTACAGGAAATCCGTCAACAATGAAAAGAGGGTCGTTTGATTGAGTAATAGATCCACCGCCACGTACACGGATTGATACATCAGCACCGGGGCGTCCATCTTGTGACATAACTGATACACCCGGCAAATGGCCTTGTAATGCCTGAGCAACGTTCGATACAGGATTAGCAATAAGTGCTTCATTGTTAACTGATGCAACAGAACCGGTTAAATCCCGTTTTTTTACAGTTCCATAACCAATTACTACTACCTCGTCAAGAGTCTTTGAGTCTTCAACTAATTTAGCATCAATTTTTGATTGATTGTTAATGGCTATAATTTTTGTTATGTAGCCAATGAAAGAGAACTGAAGTTTGCTATTTGCTGGTACTGAAAGCGAATAGTGTCCATTCATATCAGTTATGGTTCCGTTTGTAGTACCTACAGCCGAAACATTAACTCCAATCATTGGTTCTCCGTTAGCATCTGTAACTGCTCCCGTGACCAGATGACCTTGTGCAAAAGAAACCAGGCAAAGCATACTCAGAAATAGAGTTGCAAAAACCTTTTTGGCAAGTGCTTTTCGATTCATAGAATTAAATTTTTATAGTTGTTAATTTAAAGTAATAAAGGTTTATCAAGACTTTCGTCCAATGCAAATGTATGTTTTAAAATAAAATAGAAGTGTGATATATTGATTCTTTATGTGGAAATATTGATTTTACACAAAAACTGCAGGAATAAGAGAATTTATCCTATTTAAACTGTAATGAAATACGGATTACTTTTTATTGTTAATTTATAAAAAAAGGATAATAAACAGCACTAACTATACACATTCATAGCTATATTTGTTGCTTTGTATTAAAGTCAATAGAATAAGCACAGCTAAAAAGAAATCTGATATAAACCCGTAGATTGAATATTGTTTCAAAGCAAGATATTCTCTGTGCTTGAATTGATCTGTTTTCTAATGAAATTTATCATTCAAATGAAAAGAAAAACAAATATATGGATTGGCGCAATACTTTTGCTGTTAACCATTTTTTTTCTCAAAGTTGGGTTCTCAAAGTCAAATGATAAAAAAAAGGACTCAAAGGAGAAAGTGCAAAAGAAGGTGGATGCATTCGTTTTGAAACCGTCTTTGCTTATTTCTGAGATAACTGTTAATGGTTCATTGCTGGCTTATGATGAGGTGGAATTAAAAAATGAAGTGGCTGGGCGAGTGGTGAAAATCAATCTTCCCGAAGGCAGGTTTGTAAGAAAGGGAACGTTGCTGGTAAAACTTTATGATGATGATTTGCAGGCTACTCTGAAAAAACTGCAATCACAGCTAGCCATTCAAGAACGTATCTATAAGAGACAGACAGAACTGCTGAAGGTGAGTGGCATAAGCCAGAATGACTACGAACAGACTCTCTTGCAAGTTAACACGATAAAAGCAAATATTGCAGAAGAGAAAGCATTGATCCGCAAAACGCAGGTTCAGGCTCCTTTTGATGGAATAATCGGTTTAAGAAACATTAGTTTAGGTGCAATTGTAAGTCCTTCTACCTTATTGGCTACTATACGGACGAGCAACAAATTGAAGCTCGATTTTTATGTACCTGAAAAATACGGTTCGGAAATTACTACTGGGATGAAGGTGAAGTTTACAATGTATAACGAAAATAAGTTGTATGGTGCAACGGTGATTGCTACTGAGAGAGGAATTGACAATACCACCCGCAATCTAAAAGTGAGAGCACTGATTAACGCATCTTCTAAAGAACTGATTCCGGGAGCTTTTGCAAATGTGCAATTAAAACTGGGCGATAATCCGCACGCATTAATGATTCCTTCACAAGCAATTATTCCTCAGGAAGGCGATAAAAGTGTGATCGTGGCTAAAAAAGGAAAAGCGCATTTTGTGACGATAAAAACAGGTATTCGCAAAGCGTCAAAAGTAGAAGTAACTGAAGGTCTTCAACCTGGAGATACGATCATCACTTCAGGCATACTCTTCCTGAAAGAAAAATCAAAATTGTCATACTCCACTATAACTGAATAACTATGCTTATTTCTGATATTGCTCTTAAAAGACCTGTCGGTTCAATTGTGCTCAGTCTGGTTATAATACTTATGGGTGTGGTTGGTTTTAATTTTCTTGGAGTACGGCTTTACCCGGCTATCGATCCTCCTGTGATAACCGTACAAACGTCTTACATTGGCGCTAATTCAGAAATCATTGAGTCTCAGATAACAGAACCTCTCGAAAAAGCAATAAATGGTATTGAAGGAGTAAAGTCTATTTCTTCCCAGTCAGCTATAGGAACAAGCAATATAACAGTAGAGTTTAATCTGGGAGCCGACCTGGAAAAAGCAGCAAACGATGTTCGCGATAAGGTATCACAGGCCACAAGAAGTCTGCCGCAGGATATTGATTCACAGCCCACAGTAACCAAAGCGGATGCAAATAGTGATCCAATTATCATGTTAACCGTGCAAAGCACCACGATGAATGCAATAGAGTTAAGCGATTATGCTGAAAATGTGTTGCAGGAAAAACTCCAGACCATCCCTGGTGTCAGTTCGGTTTCTATCTATGGTCAGCAGAGGCCATCCATGCGTTTGTGGCTGAACCCGGAGAAAATGGCAGCTTATAATCTTACTGCATCAGATGTTGATGCAGCTCTCAGTAAAGAGAATGTGGAAATGCCGGGAGGAAAGATACGTGGTAATGCAACCGAACTTATTGTCAAAACTCACGGACGATTAACAACTGAAGAGGATTTTAATAATCTCATTGTGAAGCAAACCGAGAATCAGGTAGTTCGTTTGCAAGATATCGGGGAGGCCATACTGGGACCTCAAAATGAAGAATCGGGTTCTACTGTTAATGGAACCACCGGTGTGATGCTGAATTTGATTCCTCTTCCCGGAGCAAATGATATTCAGATTGCAGACGAGTTCTATAATCGGTTAAAACAAATCAAACAGAATATGCCCAAAGGGGTAGATTTAAGCGTAGCTCGTGATAAATCGGTCTTTGTACGGCAATCAGTTAATGATGTGGTAGAAACTCTTGCTATTGCAATTTTCCTGGTGGTTTTTATTATCTTCCTGTTTTTTAGAAACTGGATTATTGCTTTACGCCCGCTACTGGATATTCCTGTCTCTTTGATCGGGACTTTTTTCATTATGTATATTTTCGGCTTTTCCATCAATGTTCTTACACTTCTTGGGATTGTTCTGGCCACGGGGCTGGTAGTGGATGACGGCATTGTAGTTACCGAGAATATCTTCAAACGTATAGAAAAAGGAATGGATAAGTGGCAAGCAGCTTTTGAGGGAACTCGTGAAATCTTTTTTGCAGTAATCTCCACATCACTGACCCTTGCTATTGTTTTTATTCCTGTTATCTTTCTGGAAGGGTTTACGGGGAGACTATTCCGGGAATTTGGAGTCGTGGTAGCTACTGCTGTGTTAATTTCGGCTCTTGTTTCTCTTACATTAACTCCGGTACTGAACGTAATGTTAGGGGGATCTACATCTCATCATTCCAAATTTTATGTAGCGAGTGAGCCTTTCTTTATAGGAATGGAAAAAGGATATAGGCGAGTGCTTAGCTTCTTTCTGCAAAACAAATGGGTAGCCTTCTCTATTCTGGGATTCTGTTTAATACTTATTTTCTCTTTATCAAGAGTCCTAAAATCAGAACTGGCTCCATTGGAGGATCATAGTTACATCCGAACTTCTATCACAGCTCCGGAAGGGGCTGAATATACTGCCACACAACAGATAATAAACAAGGTAGCAAAGATTAGCATGGATTCTGTTCCTGAAGCAAAATATGTACTTGCCCGATATGCAGGAGGTGGCAACTCAAGTGCCAATACAGGAACTGTCATATCTTTCCTTTCTGATCCGTCAGAAAGAAAAGCCTCTCAAGACAAAATTTACGATAAGTTATCGAAAATCTATGCAACCATACCCGAAGCTAAAGTTATTCCGAGTCAGGAGCCAACAATTTCCACATCCACTTCCAGAGGATTACCGGTTCAGTTTGTGGTGCAGAATCTTGATTTTGAAAAGCTGCACACAGTATTGCCTAAGTTTCTGGATGAAGCACAAAATAGTCCAATGTTCAGTAATGTAGATGTGGATCTGAAATTCAATAAACCGGAACTGAATATCACTGTAGACCGGCTGAAAGCAAATACTCTGGGAGTGAATGAAAAGGATGTCTCAAATACTTTGGATCTGGCTTATAGCGGAAGCCGTTATGGCTATTTCTTACAAAATAACAAACAATATTATGTTATTGGTCAGGTTGCCAGGGAAGACCGGAATATTCCGGCAAATATAGCCTCCTTGTATGTACGGGCCAGCTCGGGTGAGATGATACAACTGGATAATCTGGTGAAAATTAAGGAGACCAGTAATCCACCTATCTTATACCATTTTAACCGTTACAAATCGGCAACTGTATCGGCCAACCTTGCTAAAGGAAAAGCACTGGGAGAAGGTATTGAAGAGATGCAGAGAATAGCAGACAAGCTACTGGATGCTTCCTTTACAACAGCTCTATCGGGCTCATCAAGAGATTTTGCTGAAAGTAGTTCCAATATTTCTTTTGCTTTAATATTGGCTTTATTGCTGATTTATTTAATCCTTGCTGCTCAGTTTGAAAGTTTCCGCGATCCATTCATTATAATGCTTACCGTACCAATGGCCATTGCAGGCGCAATGCTTTCATTATGGATATTTGGGCAGACGCTGAATATTTTCTCCGAGATCGGAATGCTTTTATTAATAGGAATTGTGACAAAGAATGGTATTCTTATTGTAGAGTTTGCCAATCAAAAACGTAAGTTGGGTATGACCAAAAGAGTCGCAGCTTTTGAGGCTGCTTCTGCCAGATTCCGTCCTATTGTTATGACCTCACTAGCCACTCTTTTCGGTGCTTTGCCTATTGCGCTGGCTTTGGGATCGGGAGCGCAAAGTCGTGTTCCTCTGGGAATTGTAGTTGTGGGAGGCTTGCTGTTCTCTCTGATACTTACATTGTTTGTCATTCCTGTGACCTATATAGCTATATCAAGTAAAAATAAAAATAAGTTATGAGAACAATACATATATTTCTTTTATTAATGCTGTGCACAACTATTCAGGCTCAGAATGTACTGACTCCGGAAAAAGCTGTGAACATTGCACTAAAAAATAACTTCGATATATTGATTGCCCGCAACGATGCCGATATAGCCCGGATGAATAACACCAAAGGCAATGCGGGGATGTTGCCCACAATAAATGTGAATGGCTCCGGATCTTATAGCTATGATAATGTTTATCAAAAGCTATCTAATGGAACGATAAATAAATACTCATCTCAATCGAGTACAATGGTAGCTACAAATACAGAACTTTCCTGGACTTTGTTTGATGGAGGCAGAATGTTTGTTACGAAAAATAAGTTGAACGAAATTCAAGCCCTTGGCGGACTTCAATTTCAGGCTAAGGTATTAGAAACTTTGTACAACGTAATTGCTGCTTACTACGATATTGTGAAGCAAAAGCAACAATTGAATTCGATAAATGAAGCTATTAACTACAATAAGGAACGTGTAACCATTGCACAAACAGGATTTGATGCCGGTTCTCTGCTAAAAAATGATTTGCTCCAGGCTAAAATAGATTTAAACGTGGCGATGGAAAATGCAATCAATCAACAGTATGCCATTAATGAAGCGCAAAAAACATTAAACCGTATGCTTGGGCAAGATCCGAATGCTCTTTTTGAAGTGTCTGATTCTATTCCGCTTTTGTATACCCCGGATAGTAATGAACTTCTTCAGAAGCTAAATTCATCGAATGCCAGTATTCTGTCTTTTCAAAAACAGATTGATATTGCCCGACTAACGTTGAAAGAAAATCAAAAAGCTTATTCACCTACCCTCAGTTTTAAAGGAGGGTATTATTTATCGCAAACGGCAAACTCAGAAGGATCAAGTTTGAGGAATCGTTCTTACGGTCCTCAGGTAGGCGGAACTCTTTCCATCCCTCTTTACAATGGCGGTGAAACCAAACGGAAAATTTCAATAGCAAAAAAAGAATTGCAGTCTGCAGAATATGACCTGGAAAATGTGAAGTTACAAATGAATACAGAGCTACAAAATACACTCACGGATTTTCAGAATCAACAGCATCTGCTCAATATTGAGAAAGATAATAATAAACTGGCTAAGGAAAACATGGAGATTAGTTTGCAACGCTTACGGCTGGGGCAAACTACATCACTTGAAGTACATCAGGCTCAGGAAAGCTATGTGCAATCTTTTACCCGTCTGATAAACTTTGAATACAACCTGAAAATTGCTGAGACAAAGCTAAAACAGTTAATCGCTTCTTTATAGAACTAAATCGCTTTCCTTTAGGAACTTCTGAGTATTATATCGGCTGAGCTTATTCTTTTCTTATTAATCTTTATGATGGTATTGTTGCTGTTTACGGCTTTTTCCCTTCTAATTGCTCTATTGTTTTCTTTGCTGATGTTAACCGTATTTTTTTATTCTTTTCTACTAATCTGGCGATTGACCATTTCTCCAGTTTGTAGTGTAGAGGCACTAATAGTGCAGCAATGCTGACTAAAATTAGCAGCATTAAAATAGGAGAATTGTGGGTTGCTTCTTCTATGATGGGATGTAATACCTGATCTATGAACTCGAAAGTTATAAGCAATACAACTATTCCCAGATACTCTATAATTCTTTGATTCACAATAATACTTTGGCTTAATAACAGAAAGGCAATTATTACGATTATGATTGAGATGGTTAAAATTCTCAATTGTATTCTATGAATTCTTTCCTGTTCTTGTTTTTGTATCGTAATTTCAATCTCTTTCTGACGAAGTTGTTCGTTGAATTCGAGTATATTTATGCGGCTTATTTTTTCTCTGCTGAAGATAAATTCTTCTGTTTCGAGCATGATGCTCTGATATTTGAATGCGCTGTCTATTTGATTGGTAGACTTGAATAATTTAGTGAGTAGTTTGCTTGAATTTAAAATATAAATTTTGAATGAGTTTTTTTGACTGATTAAAAATGCCTTACGAGCATAATAAATAGCAGAATCAGGCTGATTGTATAGTTCAAAATGTTTGCCTGTTTCGTAAAAGCTGAGGATTCGGGCCTCAATGGCTCCAGGATAATTTTTAATGTAGTTGTAGCGTAAAAGCTGAGGATTCGGGCCTCAATGGCTCCAGGATAATTTTTAATGTAGTTGTAGTATAGTCTGAAATATTCGAGAGCTAGTGCCGGTTGCCCTAATTTTGAATAAATTGCTCCAAAAATGTTTCCCCAAAAAATATTTGAATTTCTACCAAAGTATGTTAAGTCTACCTGGCGTCCTATCTGAGCATAATAAAGGGCTGAATCCAGAATATTCAATTCCTCGTAAGATTTAGCTAAGCATGATGCCATATTTGAATAATTTCCTTGCCACCAAGAATCTTTTTTGTTCTGAAAATACTTCAGACCTATTTTTGAATATTTTATGGCATTTTTGTAATTGCCTTCTTTTAGGTTGAGATCTCCCAGGCATCTGTATGCCTGAAATATTCCAAAAGTATCTTTAATTGATTCACTCTGTTTTAATTGTTTTAGAAAATATTTTTGTGCATCGGGGTAATTGCCTGCATTTGACAAAGCCATACCAAGTACATAACTGCTATTCCATTCGGCCCAGGGAGGTAGTTTGTCTCTTTTGCTGGTTACAAATTTAGCAAATTCTAATGCATAATGAATTGCTGAGTCAGGATTGCTCCAGCCATAATTAAGACCTAGTGCTATAAATGCCTGAAGCTTCAATGAATCATTGATATTCCTCCTTAATTCTGTCTTCAAACTATCAAAGTAGCTTTTTTGAGCAAATATGCATAAAGGAAATAGAAGAAAAACAATAAATATCTTTTTCATTGCTTTTAGGTAACTATAAATAGTGAATTTAGCTCGGGGTATTTCCTTCTAATTCTATACCTTCCATCTATATTGAAACAAACTTGTCAGATTAATGTTTCTGCTTTTTGCTAATGTTTTGAACGTTTATTTTATAATAACTATGCTAATTAAGATATGTTGTTTGCTAAAAAAACTTATTCTGTTTCTGGCGTTTGTTCTGCTTGTTGCAGGATTGGCTCTCAGGGCACAAACGCTGACGGCTACTTGGTTAGTGTAAATGAGATAAATTAAATTATTTCACTTTTTTACTTTTTCCTTCAATATAAGTTGAAAAGTTACTGCCATCACGTGACATTTCGAATTTTGTATTAACTGTCTCGCTATCCAGCAAAGTATAAACAAGTCGGAAAACCGGAGTATTCTCAACTTTATCGCTTGTTAATGTTATGGTTTTATCTGAATAAGATATCTGGTAATGAATGGTGTGGTTTTCGTTATCAAAATAAATTGCTTTAGATGCACTTCCATTTGGATCTAAATCAATAATCATCAGGTCTTCGTGAATAATGGCAGGCTTGTTTGCCGTAGCAGGATATTCAGAATGACTTTTGCGAACAATTATATTTTTATCCAGGTCATATGAAAAGGAAAATGTTCCGCCACCTTGTCCGGGTTGCCCACTTCCTTCACCAATCCATTTTCCAATTATCCAATTCCAATTGTCGCAGGAAGATTTTTGTTGTCCAAAAGAAGCAGAAGCGATTGCAAATAGTGCAACCAACAAAGTCATTTTAATTTTCATAATTTTATCAGAGTTATTTAAAATAAAGGTAATCCCGGTTTTGTAACGTTGGTTACTGTAACCGTTGTTGCAGATTGCTTTTGCTGCAAATATAACGATTTGTTTGGAGATACAATGTTTTTCCCTTTTTCTTCTGACTTTAACAAAAAAACAAAAGTTTAAGGCTGCATATTTTACGCTACTCCATCCCTGTGTTTCTCTGAAGGGGCTCAAACGCTTTGGGGTGCTTTATTGATCTGAATGCGTGAAAGAAAGCCCCGCTACCATGCAATGATGATAACGGGGCTGACTTTATTTCAGGGTGCCGCTGTAGTGTATCACTATCAGATTGATCTCTCTCATACCGGTATACGTTATATGCGTTCCTTGCAGCCGGGTGCACTGCATTGCAGCTTCATCGACTCGCTGAGGCGGGCGTTGAGGGTGATAATCTCCTGATACATCTGCTTCACTTTTTCCGAGAGTTCAAAATAGTCGGTCTCAAAGCGGGTAACCTGCTCCATCAGATAGTCGAACTGACCCTTTACCAGGTCGGTGAACTCCTGCATCTCCTTAGCGTCTTTCTTCCTGAGGAAGGGAAGCACCAGGGTGAATACATTCAATAACTCGTTGAGCACTTTCATTATCCCTGAGCTGCGGGATTAACAACTACCGGTGGTTTCACTGAAAGCTTGGGCACCTGCGAGTAATCGAGGGTTTTCAGCATGTTGGTTAACAACCTGCCCGGGCGGAAGCTGATGCGGGCTTTCCTGATCATGGAGCTGTTGAACTCTTTTTCGGTAAGAGCTCCGTGGCTGCTCAACGCTACCTGGAAGGTTCCGAAGTCGCCCAGACGGATGATCTCTCCTTTGGCAAGAGATTGTTTCATGGTGGTAAGAACTCCGTTGAGAGCTGCCGTAACGTCGGCTTTGGTTGCGGTACAACGACTGTCTACGTCTTCACAAAGGGCATCGAAACCCATTTCACCATAGCCTTGGGCTTGTGCATAAAACTTGGCTGGTTCTGCCGTTTTTGATGGATTCTTTTTTGGGACAACTGAAAATTTTACTGACATAACTTTTTGTTTTAAGGATTAATACTTTGTTTTTGATTACTCTGTAAAGGTACGTCTTGAGGATGCGGGCGACACACACATTGGGATTGTATAGGGAGGATTGGGGATTTATTGATCTTTTTTCTCTGTTCTTTTCCAAAACGAAAGAAGAAGCTTCATAAAACCAAAAGAAGAATGAAAAATATTTGCAAATATGGCTTTATTTTTGTAAATTCACTTCATGAAAAAGAACGAATTTATGGAAGAAAACGGATCGGAATTCAGAGTTAAAGCCTATGGAAAGGCGGACCTGGCAATGTTGTATAATCCGCAGATGTGTGTGCGGGAGGCGTTGAGAACGCTTACGCGCTGGATGGTGCGTAACGAACAGCTGTACGGGGAGCTGACGGGTGCCGGGTATAAGAAGAGTTGTAAGATTCTTACTCCGAAAGAGGTAGGAATAATCACGCATTACCTGGGAGAACCGTAAAACTCATTCCAGGAAAGGATCTATTCCAGAAAGCGTTTATTACGTGGAAGGGGCAAAACTGATTCAGGAAGGACCACACTCCGGTTATGTATGGCTGAAACTCCCGCTGTATTTTGGTGAAACTCCCGCCAGCTTTTTTTAAAGGCTGGCGGGAGTCTTTTTTCTGAGATAGGGGAGTAACCTTTCCTGGAATGGGGTATAATGGGGTTATTTCTGTAACTTTCCAAAAATATGTGTTTTTATTCCCCTATATATATAAAGGACCACTTATGTTTTTTTCGTGGGGTTTATAGAAATGATATCATTATACCCCATTATACCCCATTGCTTGTATGATTATTTGTTTTATTCTCACTCTTTTCCCTTTTTTCTGTTCCTGAATGGATATTGCTGAAACTGTCCAGCCCCGCTATCCTGCCGGGACGTGGTGTTTCCGGCGGATAGCGGGGTGGCTTTTGAATGGTTAGGTACTTTTAGATATCCAGTTTTTGCTGGGTGGCTTCGGGTTCTTTCTCTATTTCGTCAGGGATATGCTTGTTCAGCGTTACTTCCTCGAAATTAAGCTCGTAGACCTCGTACTTCAATGTTCCTCCCGAACATCTGAGAACTTTGAATTCCTGCTTCTTCATTACCCTGCCAATGTTGATTTTGTTGCCATGGGTGATGGTGATACCGTTTCTCTTGTGAAGAAGGTCGGCAATATCGCCGGAGCTGAGGTAGGAGATCCTGTCGCCCGGCAGAGGCTTCCGGAAGTTGCTGTTAATCAGCTCTTCTTCGGCGGTTTGCTGCACGAAGCTTTCGTTGTGCTTGTTAATCATCTTTGCCTCGTCCTTGTCAAACCAGAATCTGAAATTCTCCACAATCAGCCGGTGCATCACCTGGGCATAGAGCTGTTCGTAATTCACCGGACTCTCATTGTCGAAACTCAGTGCCTCGAAGCAGAGGAAACGGCGTAGACCGGTGGTATCGGTCAGAATGTCGTGATTGTTGGTGGTTGCCATGAACGATACCAGCCGCTTGCGCACTTTGGTGGTGCGATCGTAAGGCAGGCGGATGTTCATGCTTGAACGGGTGATAAGAGCTTTGTACTGATTTAGCTCGCGCCCGCTCATCCCGTCGATCTCCTCGGTGTTGATGATGAGACATTGATACACTTTCATCATGTCGTCCTTGTTCTCGGTGTTGATCTTGTCTTCACAATAGTACTCCTTGAACTGTGGCGGCAGTATGCTGCGGGTAAAGGTGGTCTTGCCAATGCTCTGCTTCCCGGCAAGGATTGTCACGGCATGGTTCTGCACATCGGGCAGCACAACGGTTGCCACCATGGCGCAGAGCCATTTTTCGAAACATATTTTCCAGTAGTTCTGACTGGTGGTTTGCACGCGGCCGGCAAACAGACCGATATGGTCTTTTCCGTCCCACGGGGGCAGGTTCTCGAAATACTCCTTCAGCGGATTGTAGGAAACGCTGAATTCGGAATGCAGGATGGAGTGCAGCTGATCTGCTGAGCACTCTGCTCCATGCTCGGAGAGTTCCACCCACATGCTGTTTCTCACACGGTCGTCGACATGCCTGAACTCCGGATCGTCCTCTTTTTTGCGGTACTCTACCGTGCACTTTATCTCGTTGTAGCGAAATTCGTACTTCTGTGAGAGATAGTTCTGGGCAAAGAGAACCCGGATCTGCTGTCTGGAGAAAGTGTATATGCCATGCTTATCCGTGTTTTTATAGGCGCTTTCCACTGCATTGATACCTTCGGCTGCCTCCATATCGGGATACCTTTCGGTCATCTGCGTGATGGTCTGTTCTTTACCTATTCCATACTCATTGCACTTGCATGCCAGCACAAAGAGGTAGTTGTTACGGTTGCCCTCTTCATAGTTCTTATCGCGTTTCACCAGCATCTCGCAGATCCGGAACAGCATAACATCAGACTTTTTCATCTTATCCCGCTGTTTTGTCTGCCTGTTATCTTCCTCAAATGGCACAATATCCTGTTCCGCCATTGCCTGGCGTGCTTTTGCCTGCATGCGGTGCAGCTCGGCATTCAGGCTGTGATCGTTCTCCTGTATCATCCGGTTGTCCTTGTACACGGGAATGGTGGAACTATTTATCCGTGGCCGCTTACCCTGCAAGCCGCTCAGGTCGACAGGGAACAGAACAGAATCACGGTCATAAAACGCCTGCTCATCGTGGCTCACATAGCTGATGCGCGGGAGATCGCTGCCCGAGACATCGATCTTGCAGCCGGTGAGCTTCTCGTACAGAATAACCAGCTGGCCGAACATGCACTTGTGGTATCTTCTGAAAAAGGCCACCCGCTGCTCCTGCGTCCACTCCCCGGGAATCTTCACCGGCTCTCCGCAGACAACGATTTTCTCTCCCTGCCGGGGACTGGTGTACCGCAAGCAGGTATAGGGACAATTTTCGAGCTTATGGCGCAGCTCCGCGCGTTGTTTTGCCGGCACGCCATCGAAATCGAGGGTGCACTGAAAGGTGTACTCCCTGATGCAGTCGGCAATTCGTCTGCCATGAAAAAGGCCGGCGGTTACAACGCCTTGCAGCGTACCTTTTAGCCGGTTTGCCTCGTCGGTTTCTCCCGCAGCATGCAGTCGCCGGATCTCCTCAATCTTAGCTTTGTGTTTGTCACTTCTGATCTCTTCGAAGAATTCCTCCATCGAGATTTCTTTTTCAATCTTTGAGTGATTGAGCATGTAGCTCATTTTACAGGTGTTTTTCATCTGTAGTTTTTTAAGAGTTGTTTTTACTTTTTCTTTTTGTTCTCTGCCAGAAGGTAGTTGATCAGTATTCTGAGTCCTTTTTCATCCTGTGGAACGCTGCAAATTAACTCTCTTATAAGTTCAAAAAAAACGGGATTTGAAAGTTTCTTGTAAAGCGCTGATTGCTCAGTGGTTAAGTCGTTGCTTGCAATCTTTAATGACTCGAGGATGGCGGTGTTTTTCAGCAATTTTTTCTGACCATTGACTCTGTAAATATCAAAATTGCACGCCATTGCATGTCCGAAATAAACCATGCTGTTTCCTTTTCTGTGCTTTATCAGTCCGCTTACTATCAGCGGAATAAAGTACTCTCCGAACTGTGCGCGGGTACCGGTCCATTCAATGGCACCGAATTCTTTTCTGATCTCGTTCTTGATGTTGTCTATTTTCCCGTTAATTAATTCCGCACGCTCAGGATTTTTTCTTTTCATGTATTGCTTTTTTATAGGTTAATAAATTCCAGGAAGATGCTTCCCGGAATTGCTGCACAAAGGAAAAGTATTGTTTTGAGTTTTGAAACGGCATTTTTAATTAATTGATAAATAGTGTGTTCCTCCGTGTTCATGGCACTTCTGGCTTTCTTTAGCAATTCGTAAACGGCTGTCTGCTTCAGGTTCCGGCCTTTGAACCGGGTGGATTTGATGGTGAAAATACACCCCAATGGCATAGAGTGATGATAAATGTCTTTACCATGCGGATGTGTGATTATCCCTTTGTTAATGAGGAACATAAAAATGGCACCGAAGAGCTCGGGTGATGCATTCCACTCCAGTAATCCGACATCGCTTCCCAGCGTGGTTTGGTGATCTTTTATTTTGTCGTTATAACACTTTGCGCTAAGTCTCTTTTTTGTCACTTTTTTAGTTTTTCTTTTGTTAATTATACTGTATTTTATAAATTTTACGCAAAGATAATTGGTGTTGTAAAATGATTTCTTCTTTTGTCTTGACTCAAAAGAAACAAAAGGCCAAAGCAGCACATTCTCCGCTACTCTATTCCTGCGTTTCGCTGAAGGGGCTTAAATTCTCTTTGCTCAGCAGCCGCCTCTTTCGCTCTACTGCGTTTTCAGCTTAACGCTGCGAATATGAGGCTGGTTCTCTTTTCCGCCCGGCTTTGCCATCGCTAGGTAGGCTTTTGGAAGGAGTAAGCTTTTAAGTGATTTATGAGGATAAGAACTTTTGTTCTATTAATATAAAGTATGCACATGAACTGAAAATATTGAATATTGAAATGAAAGATTTCTTTGAGAATGATAATAATACCAGCTGAAAGATAGTTCCTGAAAAAGTATAAAAAGTAGTCAATGTTGCTGTCTTACTTTTTGTTTTTATATCTTTGCAACTAACATTGTAAATGAATATATTATGAAAGAAGATTTTATAAAAAACTATGCTAAAGTTGTTAAAGGGCTTTTAAAGGCCCAAAAGGAAACAGATGCTTTACATATTTTTAATATTAATAATCTAAATACTTATATTAATAATCACGATAACTGGAATGGTGGTATTGATTACTATAATGTTGAAATTGGAGTTTCTCCTTTTGAATATGCTAAATTGAAAGAAGATAATAAAATTCAGAATTTAGAATCGTGCATTGCATCAGCTTTTCAAGATGCCACAAGAGGAATGGAAAGTATATATTTTGATAATATAATAATTGTTCCTAGTGTAAGTATTGAAGAAAATGATATTCTTGAAACAGTTGAAGACTTTACATTTTGGGATTTTGGTTATTACAGAATGTTTATAAGCCATTTAACTGTGGATAAAATGTCTGCTTCTAATTTGAAGGCGGCATTAGCAATTTATGGAATTTCCTGTTTTGTTGCACATGAAGACATTGAACCTACAAAAGAGTGGGCTAATGAAATAGAAAAAGCCTTATTAACAATGGACTGTTTGTGCGCAGTTATTACTCCACAATTTAATAACAGTAAATGGTGCGATCAGGAAGTAGGTTTTGCATTGGGTAGACGGACATTAATTATCCCTATCCGAAAGAAGCATGATCCATATGGATTAATGGGGAAGTATCAGGGTATACAATCTAATGGAAAAACAGCAAATCAATTAGCTAAAGAAATTTTCGATATACTTTGTAAAAATCCTCAATCAAAAAAGATATATATTCGAAAATTAGGGAACTTATTTCTAAATTCAAAAAACACAGATGAAGCAAATAAATGGATTGGCATTTTGAACGAAATAAAGGTAATAGATAGAGATATTGTAGAATTTATCAATATGCATTATTTAGATAATGATAATTTGAAAGATAGTAAAGTAATGGAGAAAGCAAATATATTATTTTCCAAGCATTCATTACGAAATATTAGTAAGAATCTATTTGTTGAAAAAAACACAAAAATAGATGATTTACCTTTTTAAATAATAGTCTAGTGGATGTAATAACTATATTGATATTGGAATAGCTTTTTTAGTTATTTGTAGAAAATCGTATTCTCACTGCTATCAATGTCTGATCAGGAACAATGTCTACTTTCCTTGTAAATGATTTTATTATTACCAAATATTAGACAAGTTATCCGTAAAACTATTTTTTCTCAAGCATCTTCTTAATCCACATTGCAGACAACTTGTCGGTAACGGTGTATGATTTATTTGTCTCGGTAATATTATGGCTGTATTTATATAGTCTGTAATGCTTGTTGTATTAAAAAAGTAACCTCCACTATATGTTAATAAATAGTGGAGGTCCTGAGATATTTAATTTATTAGTAGCCTGAGTTCTGTGTTAGTTTACCACCTGATTTGTCGATGTCTTTTTGAGGAATAGGGTAGAGATAATTTTTATCATTGAATCCCTGTCCATTTTTGTTTAATACATCTTTTGCAATGCCCCAACGTCTTAAATCTCTGAAACGCTGAGATTCAAAGCCCAGTTCTACACGTCGTTCATGAATAAGCCATTGAGTGGCTTGTTCTTTAGACACATTTCTATCTCTGTCAGGTAATGTGCCTTCGGGAGCTTTGGTTTGTCCATCTACTCTGACTGTATTGCGGGCGCGTTTTCTGATCAGGTTTATAATGTCTATGCCTCCTGATACATTTCCGGTTTCAATCAAAGCTTCTGCTTTCCATAACAATACATCGGCATAACGGATATATATTTTGTTGGAAGGAGCATCGTCGTAACCAGAATTGGTGTTGGTAGTATCACCCAACAGTTTATAGATCAGTTTCTTTGAAACATTTACCGTATAATTCAGACGTGGATCATTGGGCTCAAACTCTGCGATGAAACTTGGAGAAGGAGCAATAAATCCCCACCCGATAAGTGCACATAGTCCATTGCCATCGGCTGGTGTCTTTTTTTCCTTATGATCGTAGGCAAAGATCACTTCTTTGTCCTTGTATTCGGTGTTTACACTGAAAGAGTGAAAATAGTTGTCGTTCAAATCGTAGAAGTTTTTAGCTTCCATCTCAGTCACAGTATCTATAACCTTCTGATACTCTTTGTTGTATAGCGCCACCTTGGCCTGCATGGCCATTACTGCTCCTTTTGATGCCCTCCAAGGCTCTGTCTCAGAAGAGTATTTGGTATCGGGAAAGTCGGTTTTAGCCAATTCCAAATCTGAATTTATCTGTTTCCAGACTTCTACTTTATCCACTCTTGCAGAAACCTTATAGGCATCGTTGAACTCTGTAATAGGGGCTGTAAGCAATGGCACATCTCCGAAATTAGTTACCAGCTCAAAATAGTAGTATGCACGCAGGAAATAGGCTTCACCGAGAGATCTTTTCCGTAAATCGCTACTCATCCCTATCTTTGAAATCAGATTATCGTCGGTGAGATAACTAATTGCCAGATTTGCTCTGGAGATTCCTTCGTATTGGTAGCTCCAGAATCCGTTAAATGCTGCATTGGATGCGATAAAAGAGAAATTATGTACCTCATCCATCCAGGGCTGATCACCATCCGGATTCCATTTTTTCAGCATATCATCTGAAGCAATATCGTAAAGAACGAAATCATTACGGGTAACCGTGCCATTTGCCCAGTCCCAACTTCCAAGTAGATTTAATGTGCTTGAAAGCATCTGATAAGATGAATTTACTGAATACTGCACACTGCTTAGTGTAGGGCTTGTATTGACAAGATCGGGCGTTAAGAGTCCGATAGGATCTTTATCAAAGGAATCCTGACAACCGGAAAGCATAAGAAGTGAAGCTCCGATTAAAATATTATATATTGTTTTCATATTATTCTGTTTTATGGTTATTAAAACTTAACGTTAACTCCAAAAAGTACTGATCTTGCCTGAGGATATGTTCCATAATCCATTAAATCAGTTGATTCAGGATCTAAACCAGAATATTTGGTTATAGTAAATATGTTCTCTGCTGATACGTAGAATTTCACATCAGAGATGTTTTTCGATTTTTTCAGGAACTTAGCTAAGGAATATCCAAATTCTGCATTCTTGAGTCTGAAGAATGAGGCATCTTCAACAAAAATGCTAGAGACACGGCTTCCTCCGTTATCAGTGAATGATGATCTGGGTACAGTATTGCTTGTTCCTTCTCCATGCCATGCATCAAGTACATGGGTTGTGTGATTAAAAGGACGGGTATCATAATCCAGAATCTTTTTCAGATCATTATAGCGTTTTACACCCTGAACACCCTGAAAGAACAATGATAGGCTGAATCCTTTGTAATCGCCGTTTAAGGTAATTCCATAGGTAAAATCAGGTATCGGACTGCCCAGAAACTGACGATCGTTGTCGTCAATCTTACCATTCTTATCCAGATCCTTAAATCTGATATCTCCCGGTTTGGCTGAAATATTCTGAGTGGCATATAACTGATCCTTAATCTCTTTATCGTTTTGGTAAATGCCTTCCTGTACAAATCCGTAATAAGAGTTCAATGCCTGACCTACTACTGTGCGGGTTACCGTGCCTTCAATAATAGGCAGATTAGGATGTAGTTTCAAGACTTTGTTATCCAGTGTGGCCAGATTGGTATTTATACTGTAGTTAAAATCATTGATTTTATTTCTATAGTTCAACGCGAATTCAAAGCCTTTGTTTCTTACCTTTCCTGCGTTTACGATTGTTGGAGAAACATTTCCTACAAATGAGGGTAAGGAAATAGGCAAAAGAATATCGGATGTGGTTTTTACGAAATAATCTACAGATAGATAAATCTTATTTTTAAATAGTCCCAGATCAAAACCTACATTGGCCTGTTCCGATGTTTCCCATTTCAGATCGGGATTCCCATAACGTGACACAACATACTTGTCTCCGTCTTTTTTCAGCAATGTCATAAATGCATAGTTGTCTATTTCCTGGTTACCCAACTGTCCCCAGCTACCTCTTACTTTCAGATCAGACAGCCAGTTAACATCTTTGAAGAATGACTCCTCGGACAGTTTCCATCCCGCAGATAATGAAGGGAAATATCCCCATCGGTTTTTCTTTGCAAAGCGGGAAGACTCGTCAGCTCTGAAATTGGCTGTTAACATATACTTTGAATCGTATACATAGGTTGCTGAAGCAAAGAGAGACATCAATGCCCACTCAGAGCCGGAACCACTATTCCATAAATCGATATCGCTATGCCCATTGTCGAGATATCTGAAATTGTCGTTAATATAATCGAAACGTTTTCTGGAAGCACCTATTGAAGATGCGTAGTTCTTTATATATTCTGTACCCACAACTGCATTGATTGAATGCTTATCCAGCATTTTGTTGTAGTTAAGAGTATTATTCCAGGTCATTGTAAAATCTTCGCCTCTTTCTTCACTTAAACTGGTAGGTCTGTTTTGCCGTCCGGTTCCTTTATCCAGATTTGAACCAGCTCCATCATCGTCCCCGAAGTTTCTGTAAAAAGCCTTGTTGTGATACAGATTCAGGTCAACACCCAGATTAGATTTGAATTTAAGAGAGTGATCGTTCAGAATATCGTACTCTGCAAATACATTCCCGAATGTAGTGTACTGTGAACGGGTATCATCCGTGTACTTAGCCAGTGCAATCGGGTTAGAGGTCCATTCGTATTTATCGCTTTCCCAGCCACCATTCCGGTTGTTGAATTTATAGAAAGGCAGATCAGTGAAAGGATCATTGGGATTGTAAGTAGGATCTGATGGATCTTTGTAAACAGCGAGCACAGGGGGACGTAACATGGCATGACGAATAATACCCGGTGCATCACCTTTGGAGTTCAGTTTATCCTGAATGGCATAAGTGAGTTGTACATTGGAACCAATAGTCAGTTTATCCATTAACTTCGCATTAATGTTTGAACGCAGCGTGAAACGTTGATACTTATCGTTATCGTATATAACAATACCATCCTGAGTGATATATCCAGCCGACAGTAAATAATTGACATCCTTTGTACCTCCGTTTATTGAAGCCTGTATGCTTTGTGTTTTGCCAAGAGTAAATAGTTCGTCTTCCCAATTGGTGTTGGCAAGATCGCTTCTCGTTTTATCTGCAGTATAAGGATTTGTACCGGAATATCCAGCATTGTTCCAGGAAGTCTCCATCACATCCATGTATTGTTTGGAGTTCAGCATTTTGGGCAAATGAGCCGCTTTCTGCAATCCGTAATAATAGTTCAGTTCCAGTTTCCCTTTTCCTGACTGTCCCTCCTTGGTTGTGATAACAATCACACCGCCCGAAGCTCTGGAACCGTAAATTGCTGCTGCCGAAGCATCTTTCAGCACAGTAACCGAATTGATATCCGAGGGATTCAGGAATGTGATGCTTCTGGAAGGTACTCCGTCAATAATGTATAGCGGGCTGTTGTTTCCTATTGTACCTTCTCCACGGATTACCACATTGATTTCGTCGCCCGGTGCACCGGTACTTTGTGTAATCTGAACACCGGCAATCTGGCCCTGAAGTGCCTGCGATACACTTGCTACCCTGCGTTTTTCCACATCTTTCATCTCAACAGGTGAAATGGCTCCCGTCAATGAAGATTTCTTCTGAGCGGAATAACCTACCACCACCACTTCGTCCAGTTGCTGAGCATCCGCTTTCATTTGAATGCGGATATCTGCGAGTTGCTTGACTATATAATCCACCGGCGCAAATCCCACGGAAGTGATCCGTATATGCTCGTTGATTTTTGCATCGAGAGTAAAATCACCATCGATAGATGTGCTTACGCCATGGTTTGTGGCGGTATTTAATACTGCTGCTCCAGCAACAGGTTCACCTGTTTGGTCTACAACGATACCGGATATTTTGTTCTGGTTTGTTTGGGCCGTTGCCAACAGATGAAAGAAAAACAGACAAAAGAGAGTCAGNCTCACTGGTCGTTTCCTTAGATTTCTTTGAAATAGGTTTGATTTCATAACTAGTGTTTTTATAAGTTACTTGATTTAAAAGTTTTATTTATAAGCAATTATATTGTTATTCACCATGAGGTTATTCTTATTGTTTTGCCTAATGTTACTCCCAGCCGGAAGCTCAACGATTACTCTGGCGGCATCTGCCGGGATGGAGAATGTACCGTTCCCTTTTATGCCTTTGGCTACATATGCTTTTTCTACGATATCGAATAAATCAACAGTAGAGGTGGAATGATACTCAACCTTTTGCTCTTTATTGTACGGATTATAGTATAAGAAAACAGGATATGGTCTGTTTGTATAAAAATCGGTTGCATTGCAGTTCAGTTTCAGTATTCCTTTTACATTTGTTGTATTCACTATTGCACCGAAAATTCCGACAGGTGATGTACTGTATAAACTGAACATGCTTTCCGGAGGATTCTTTGCATTCCATTTAGGACCGTCTCCCATAGCAACCGGTGAAATGCCTTTGAGTTCGTTCTTGCCATAATCGTCGCTTTTTCTTATCCCCTCATATGCAATGATCCCCTTTGTGATATTTTTATATTCAGGACACCATTGGTGTTCATCGTCAATTTCCAGAGGAAAGAACAACCGGCATGCATTTACGTTGTTCAGCATCCATTTTCCGATAGCCCGGGCAAACTGAGGCTCATATTTTACCAGTGGTACAAGTGGCCATGAGAGCTTTATGCTGTTCATCAGAAAACCATATTCACTTCCTTCAAGGATGCAACCCTGCAATCCGTGTACATCGTAATTTCCCCAGCGTTGTGCAATGATTCCCCATCCATAACGTGCCTTTGGATTTTTACAGCCGTTGAATGTCCAGTCGATTATTTTCTTTATATCATAGTTGGTGCCCTCTTCCGCATTGAGATGAGCAGCCACTATTGCTGACATTGGAAGCAGAATTTCATAGAATCGGCTCTCTTTCTGACCCATCAGTGCATTGAGCGCACTCTTGGTATGTTGCAAATAACGTGCATCTTTGTATTTTTTATATGCAGCATAAAGGACGTAGGCATGTCCGCCAGCAGCATCCTGTTGCGCGGGAATCTGGTTAACCATTCCTTTCATCTTTCCGTAATCAAAGAATGAATAGTCATAGTTTCCGTTCAGCACAGAATCTGCCTTGCAAAACTGCTCGGCAATGCTCCGTTGTATTCTGTTGGCACCTTCCACATCGGGAAATACGTCGCACACTGCGTAATAAAGAACGTTGGGAAATACATCGTACCACCAGTCACGTCCGTACCCTCCGCCCTGTAGAGCAACATCGGGACAAGTGTTGTTCATCATGATATTCCACCCTGTATCACTGTTGAAGTAGTTTTGAACCATCTTCACATAATTATATCCATTCTGATTAGTCTTGTCAATACCCACCAGTCCGGCTCCCAGAATGGCAGCTAGCGAATTAAGACTTTCGTGAAACTCTCCGTTGTTATGTAGCAGTCCCTGACGGGCATCATTCACTGCCGTGTAAAGACCAAACGTGGGTTGAGAGATGTTGCGCTTAGCATTATCTATCCAGATAAGAGGCGAGCCATTTACCCGGGTATTGAAATTAAAGACATAGTTATCAAAAACCATCGCTTTCTCTTTCCAGTCCAGAATTTTGTACGGAGAAGGAAGATTAGGCATACTTTCGATACGCTCTATCTTTACTTGCCGAACAGCTTCGCCATAACCAATTGATTCACAGCCAAAGGTTATTACTGCAAGACATGCAGTGATGAGTAAAATGCGATATTTAGTCATAGTTAAAGATTAAAGATAAGAAATTTATTAATTTTCAGATTTGTCTAACATAGTTGATTGCCTGATAATATGTTTGCTCAAAGGTATGGAAAGCATCTGCAGAAGAGCAACTATTATCAGTGCATATTTCAAAGAAAAATCTTCCGATACATAAAAAGCAAGAAATATGAAAATAGTCAGCCCCGAAGCTCTTCCAAGAAAGAGCCCGAATTCGTGACTTAAAATATAGGCATATTTGTTCCTTTTTTCAATCTTGGATACCACATCGATCACTTTCATCATAATGGGAAAATATGCAAGATCGTGTAACGGCTGAAATATAACCTTGCAAAGAACAAAGATAATAACCCCTGCTGCAGAAAACAAGGTACCGTTGAATAATGTACCGATAAGGAAGATAATCATACCTGTACCAAAGACATAAATCCGGTGCCGGGGTTTGGTTGCACGCCCCAGTACGTATATCAGTACAGCAGTGAGTCCTCCGCTGATACTTTGAATAAGTCCCAGAGCTCCCTCGTTACCAATGAATTTTAGAACGAGAATGGCTGGTGCAGTGACTAGAAAACCTTGTACCAGTCCCTTTAAACTGGCTAGCAGTAATTGCTTGTACCACAAATGATGAAAATGAGAGAAGAAGAACTTCTTCTGAACTGGATTTTCAAAGTTACCGCGGGCAAGAATCACGCAGGCAAGAATGCAGACTCCTGTGGCAATGATGGTAACAATCCGGTAAGCTTTGTTCAGGTTGATATCACAGCCCAGAATCTCTTTGCCCGTGATTGTGGCAATCAGTGCTCCTACACAAAAAGGCACCACGATAGAGGCGATGGTAAAGGCAAAAGATTCCAGACCAAAGAAATAGTTTCTGTTATTGTCTGTTGTGGAATTCAGTGCCAGCAAATATCGGTTAGTCCAGAAGAATCCAGAGGCGGCACCTAGAATAAATCCAGCAATGCCCAGTTCAACAATGCCCAACTGAGGAGCGACCATCATGCCTACCATAGATAATCCGCTTAACAACATTCCAAGGCTATACAGATAATTCACTCTGAAATATTTCAGAAGAAAACCATTTATTACAGATGTACAGACAATTCCGCAGTACATGGCAAGCTGATAAAGAGCTACGTAAGCCGGACTGTTTGTGCTTCTCATCACATAAGCCCCCACAAATATCTCAACGATAGGCAACACAAGCGCATACACCATATTGGTGATCAGTAGTGTACGCATGTTGTGAGGATAGGATCTGAATACCCTGTATTCATTCATTAATTTATTTCGCATGGAGATTTTATTTTATAAGTGTTTTCATGATTTCCCGGATGGATAAAGTGGCTGTGCATATTACTTCGTCACTTGCTCCGTAGTAAATATGGATTGTGTCGCCATCCACATACTGACCATTCGAGAATACCACATTCCCGAAGAATCCAGTCTGCTCATAGGAAGCAATGGGTTCCATAATGGGTTGCTCACTACGTGCCAGCACCTTTGACGGATTGTTCTGGTCGAGAAGCAACGCTCCTAAACAGTAGCGGTTATCTTTGTTTGCACCGTGGTAAATTTCCAGCCACCCTTCCGGCGTTTTAATTGGTGCTGCTCCAGCTCCTACACGGACAGAATCCCAGTAACCATCACGAGTTACTGCTATACATTTATGATTTCCCCAGTGAATGCGGTCAGGAGATTCGGCAAGCCAGATATAGTTTCCACCCAATTCTGGGCTGCTTGGACGATGAAGGGCATAGTACATTCCGTTTATCGGTTCTTCAAAAAGAGCACAATCCTTATTGTGAGGCGGGAAAATCATTCCATGATGCGTGAATGACTGAAAATTTTTTGTTTCAATGAGTCCCACTCCCACAGCTACGGGTGATACTTCGGTAAAGGTAAGAAAGAATCCATCGGCCATAGTGGCAACACGGCAGTCTTCTATTCCGAAAGATTCAAGTTCTCCGTGCCCAAAGATAGGAGGGTAAGCAGGATCTTCGTGAAAATTTATACCATCTTCACTGTATACCAGTCTCAGATACGATAACGTGGTTAAGTAATTTTTTCCTTTATAACCAATCACACGTGGATCGGAGGTATCCAGATCGGGATCATTCTTATCGAAATGAAGTACCTCAATTTTACCCTCTTTATTATAAACAGGAAAGCTGATTTTACCATTCACTTGTGTGGGACGTTCCGCCACGCGAAGCAACAACCATATTTTCCCGTTGAGGCGAAATACTCCCGGATTGAGCAGGCAGACTATTTCCATTCCCTCTATTCCCGGTTTTAAATCACCCGGTGTGATTAATGGGTTATTCCCATTTCTGTTTGTTATGTCCATAGCATTATATATTAAATGGCTTATAATTACGTGGACAAACTTACTATACCGCAAAGGAACACAAGTATACAGATATACCAAAAGCGTATGCATAGCCCATATATCTGTATTTTGTTTTACTGGTATACCTTTTTGAAACAGGAGTATACTTTTAAATGGAATAAAAAGTTGAAATTGCACCCACAATTAAAAACGGATTGCATATATTTGAAATAGAATCGAAATCTTTGTACGTTTAACACAAAACCATGAAATATCTATTCTTTAAAAGAACTTTTTTATTTCGCCTCTTTATTGCTGTAATATTGTTCTTTTCAGTCTTGCCTTTGCATGCTGATGCAAACAGAACCATTCATCTGGGAAATAATGACGGATTATCGAACAGTGCAGTGAATGAAGTCTTTCAGGATACACAAGGACTGATGTGGTTTGGGACCTGGGATGGTCTGAATAGGTATGATGGAACAGATTTTATCACTTTTCGTCCGCATTTCAATGATTCGTCCTGCATATCCAACCATATTATCCGTAAGATATTTGAAGAGAATAGAGAAACCCTGTGGATAACCACTGACTATGGTATTAACAGGTTAAACAAACTGACCGGAACATTCAGACAGTATTATTTAGGATACAGAAACCGCGGCATATTCAGAGAACATTCGTTTCTTGCGGCAAGAAATTCTAAAGGTTTTATCCTGGCTACGGCGTTTAACTCTTCTTTCTATCTGTTTGACCCGATAATTTCGGACTTTGTATCTATAAAAATCAAGGGAGTAACTCCCGGAAATATAACACAGCTTTTCTTCGATTCACAGGATCATCTTTGGGTGGTTAATGACAGAAAAGAGATCCGGAGGATAATATTTAAATATAGATCTACGAGACCATTTGACGTGCTGCAGGCTGAGACATTTATCTTATATAATGCTCAGAAGATATGTTATGACAACACAAACCGGGTATGGATACAGCAAAATAATCGTTTGTGCTATTATGTAACATCAGATCCTGTTTTACATTTATATCCTTCGGAAATCAAAATACCCGGAGAACTGAACGATGTGCAGAAAATAAAAAGCAGTTATTTATTTGCAACAACAACCGGACTGCTAAACTATGATACTATAAAAAGAACTTCCGAAATTCAGTTGCAGGGAATCTCAGTTCTATCATTATACAAGGGTACACAAAATATATTATGGGTAGGCACCGATACCAAGGGAATTTTTAAGTTCCTTCCTCAGAGGCAATATTTCAACGCTTTTACAAAGGAACAAATTCCGGAGTTGGGTAATCATGCCACCAGAACCATATATAAGGATGTCGATAATAATCTCTGGGTAGGTACCAAAGGTGGTGGACTTGTAAGCATATCCTATCCTGGGGTGCGGGGATTGCAAAAGGTGAGAAAATTCTCTGAAACAGATGGACTTATAAATAATTCAGTTCTCTCTATTACTCCGGCAACTGGTAAAAATTTCTGGATTGGAACGGATGGGAACGGAGTTAATTATTACTGTTATGCAAGGAAGAAAATTAAAAGACTAAGCGGTAAATTACCTTCGGGAACTGATGGAATAAGTTCCGTGTATGCCCTTTTACAGACGAACAGTTCCACACTATGGGTGGGTACCAGTGGCAACGGATTATTCAGGCTTACGATTTCAGAAAGTAAAGATAGAAATGAGTATATGGTTACCAGCTATAAACATTATATGTTTAAAGGCAATATACCAGGGAGTATTAATAGCAATATTATATATTCTCTTAGTAATGAAGGAGATTCTGTAATGTGGGTGGCAACGCGTGGTGGTGGCTTAAATAAACTGAATATTCACCGTGGTACATTTATCTCTTATAAGAGCGTTCCAAATGAAGGAAATACCATTAGCAGCAATGATGTTATCTGCCTTTTCAGGGACAGCAGCCAGTATCTATGGATTGGAACGGGTGCCGGATTAAATAAGATGATACGGGATAAGGGAAATAGAATAATGTTTAAACGTTATACCGAAAGCAGTGGTCTGGCCAATTCCAATATTCATGGGATATCGGAGGATGCCCAGCATAACATCTGGATCAGCTCAAGCAAAGGTTTATCGCGTATTAACCCTGAACATGAAGCAGTAACTAATTATTTGTATGATGACGGATTACAGGATAATGAGTTTTCGGATGGAGCCTTTTTCTCAACAAGCAACAGAAATGAAATCTATTTCGGGGGAATAAACGGCTTCAATATTATTCACCCCAGTTTGATAGGACAGAGCAATTATTATCCGTCACTGTACCTCAGCTCTTTTAAAATTGACAATATCATTCAATCGCTACCGGCAGACTTTTCCGAAGAAAAAGTTATCAGTTACCACAGTAATTCGCTGACATTTCATTTTTCCGTGCTCGATTATATTGCCAACCAAAAGTGTAAAATAGCTTACCGGCTTATTGGAAGAGGAGATAAATGGAATGTCAAAGATGATAGCAAATGGATTAATATTGGCATGATTAAAGATATAATATTAACAAATCTTACCCCTGGACATTACAAGCTTTTAGTGAAATATTCTAATAGTGATAACAAATGGAGCAATCAGCTGTTTGTTTTCCCTTTCCATATAACCTCACCCTGGTGGCAAACCAGCTATGCTTACTTTTTTTATTTTATCGCCTTTGCACTGGTTTGCTATCTGGTATTCAGCTTTCAGAAGTATAGAATGCGCATGAAGCATAGTCTGGAACTGGATAAACTTGAGGAGCAGAAGAAAGAAGAGATACATCAGGCCAAGCTGCGCTTCTTTACGAATATTGCCCATGAGTTTTCAAATTCAATTACCTTAATTTTCGGTTCCTGCGAACGTGTGCTGGAGCACCATGATTTGAATGATAAAGATAAGAAGCATCTGCTGGTGGTAAAACGCAATGCTGAAAGAATGAGAAATCAAATTCAGCAACTGATGGAATTCAGAAAAGCAGAAACCGGATACCTCTCTTTACATCTGGAAAAGGTGGATGTAGCAGAAATTATTAAATATACTTTGGATAGTTTTCTTGATATGGCTGATTCAAAGAAAATAATTCTGTCGATGAATATTGCATCTAATTTTACAGAGTGGATTGTTGACCGCGATGTCCTTGAAAAAGTGATATTTAATCTTCTATCCAATGCTTTTAAGTATACACCGGTAAAAGGTAGTATCACATTAGGTCTGGATGTGACAGAGAAAGGGGAGCTTCGCTTTTGCTGCACAAACAGCGGTTTGGGAATAAAACCTGAAGACAAGGCTACTATTTTTAATCGCTTTAAAGTCCTGGACAATTTTGAAACTCAGCTCTCACAGGGACTCTATACTCGGAATGGAATAGGGCTTGCTGTGTGTCAGAGTCTTGTAAACTTGTTAAATGGTAATATCCTGGTGGATAGCAAAGTAAATGAATATACTACTTTTACAGTTTTGCTGCCTCAGGGCACTATTCAGGTGCAGGAGATAACAGAACAGAATGATTCTTCGCTCATTGTTCCAAAGGTTACCACTTCTGTTTCCATAGAAAACAATAAAAGAGTGCTGGTGGTTGATGATCAGCCGGATATCCATTTATTGATTGATGATATTCTTTCTCAGCAATATCTTGTTTTACGTGCAATGGATGGTGTGGAGGCCATGACTATTGTGGCAGAACAAAAACCGGATCTTATTATTTGCGATATTATCATGCCTCAGATGGATGGCATTACATTACTTAAGGAATTGCGTAGAAATCAGGAAACAAGTTATATACCTGTAATCTTGCTCTCTTCGAAGGTTTCTATTGAAAGCCAGATTGAGGGACTCAAAATAGGGGCGGACATGTTTATTGAGAAGCCTTTTCATCCAGCTCATCTCAAGGCAGCAGTTGACTCTATTCTTGGCAATAAAGAGATTACCCGTATATACCTTGAATCTCCGCAGGCATACGCGGAACAGTACAATGGCAATCAGATTGACAAAGCGGAAAAGGAATTTATTGATAAGGCCATTTATCTGATATCTGAGAATCTTGGCAATGAGGATTATAATCAGGATACCTTGTCTAGTGATCTGGCTATTAGTAGGGTACAGCTCTATAGGAAGGTCAAGAAAATATCTAATCGTACCCCTGCTGATTTTATCCGAAATTACCGTTTGCAGGAAGCAGAAAAATTGATAAAGAAAACATCGAGAACTATTTCTGAGATCATGAGCGATTGTGGTTTCCGTAATAAAGCTTATTTCTACCGGGAGTTCTCAAAAATATATCACTGTACACCTAAAGAGTATCGGAATCATATTAATAAAGAAATATAAAGTCAGCTATCAATATTGTATTAATCAGTTTCGTTATTACTTAATGTATCAAAATTTGAAATACGAATTTTAGTTGTTAAATAGGAAATATTAGACAGGTTATCCGTAAAACTATTTCCTCTTATATATTTTTCTTAATCCACATTGCAAATAACTTGTCGGTAACGGCATATAATTTATTTGTCTCGGTAATAAGATCTTTTTCTAAGAGCTTCTTTGCAGCGGCTTGTACCGAGCTTGATGAAGTTAGGCTATATCGTCTAATGAACTTCCCAGATAAAATTTGCCTTGCTTCACCTTCCTTGGCTATTGCATAAAGTAATTCTTTCTGTTTTTCCGGAACATTCGACAATCTTTTACGAAAAATTGTGTTGTACATAGCTATCATATTGGCAATCGTTGTACGGACAGTTTCCAGTGTTCACTCTTCGCCTTGTGGCGTATCAGCAAATGATTCATTAGCCTAGCAAATATGTAAACTCTCAGAGGCTCGATGTATGAATGATATTATTGCAAATATGATAATTTATATTCAATTATGTAAATTGAATAATAGTGTTTTTATTTACCAGATTCTGAAAAAATAATTTTTCCTAATAAATTCTTTGTCTGCAAGTAATTTTTTAGAATGATGACTTTTGAGTTTTTCTTTAAAAAGCTATATTTGCAGTATATATTACGGCTGTATCAATATAGCCCATTAACAATTTAATATTATTTGAATATGGAAGAATTAGTAAACAAGATCAAAGCTGAATTTGAAGCTTTTGTTACAGATGCAAACTTACAAGTTG
>JGI20225J20221_1000386_pt1 | contig 83038 bp, 56 predicted proteins | sample BioMet4_FD_20221 | JGI IMG/M metagenome (IMG submission 20221) | reverse complement strand
AGCCTACAAACCATAGAAACATTTCACTCATGTCATGTTCCTTTGACAACCTTCAGCATCACTAAGGATAAAAGTTTTTGGGATAATATCAAGTCAAAATCCCCTGCTCGCGCGGACATGCTGTCCGTGCGCTGCAAGCCATTGCAAAAGCAGCAAAACAGACACTTTGCAGCAAGATAGCATAACCGCAGCTGTGCACAGAGCACAAATCAGCTGCTTGGGCATGCTGCCCATACCGCACACTAGCCAGTTGCTACAAAAAGATCACTACAGCCGGACGGAACGTCCTCGTAACTGTACCGTGCGCTAGGTAAGGCTGCGCAGCTGCAACCTGCATGCTAGCTTTTTGCTACATTTACATCTGCCTGGGCTTGCAGGGCACGGACAGAAAAATGTCCGCGCCAGCGGGGAGTAAAACTTTATTATCTAAATCATTTGCCTCAGTCGACTTAACAATGTATAGCATTGGCATAATGTCATAAAATTAAAATTAGCTATTCAAGTTTCTTTAATAATCTTTTTTTGGTTCTTTTAAAGGCAGTATATTCCCAGTCAGAATCAAAATTATTCCAGAACACCCTTATTTTAGTATCGCCTTGATTTTTATAGATTAAAAATAAGCAGTCCTCATATTTAGTGTATACATTATTATTATCCTGATCTTGACTCAAATAATCGGAGTTTTCATTAATTAACTTCTCTACTTTATTGAGTAATTCAATGGCTTTTGACTTAGGGAAGTTTCTAAATGCATATGATTGATAAATCACTCCATTTTCATTCCATCTATCTCCATAGAATCCCAAAATTAAACCCTCCATATTTTTCTCACTGCATAAATAAACAAGTGAAGTTAATTCACCAGACATTGATGCTGCAAGAGGATCTATCTCGAATCTAATTGAAGAGTCAGACAAACCAATAACATCGTTGATTACGAAGGACTTTGCTTTATACAAGGCGATGTCTTTACTAAACTCTTTAGCAAAAAAGATTCCAGAATTAGTAGAGACTTGTCCAAATATCGATTGACTAAGCAATAGAATAAAGAAAAGCAATTTTAATTTCATGTATTTGAGTGTTTTGGTGTTAACAAATGTAGTAAAATTGTTATTGAATTATGCTGTATGTAAGATTGATATTATTAACAAAGGTCCCAGCTCGCGCGGACATGCTGTCCGTGCGCTGCAAGCCATTGCAAAAGCAGCAAAACAGACACTTTGCAGCAAGNTAGCATAACCGCAGCNGTGCACAGAGCACAAANCNGCTGCNTGGGCATGNTGCCCATACNGCACACTAGCCANTNGCTACAAAAAGNTCACTACAGCCGGACGGAACGTCCTCGTAACCGTGCCGTGCGCTAGGCAAGGCTGCTCAGCTGCAACCTGCATGCTAGTTTTTTGCTACATTTACATCTGCCATGGCTTGCAGTGCACGGACAGGAAAAATGTCCGCGCCAGCGGGGTTGGTCATACCATAGGGCTCTGTTTTCTCTAACAGGAAGGTCATCTCAATTGAAGGATAGTTTCTAGGATAAATTGTTGACAACTATTTACTACAAGAAATATGTTGAAATATTATTATGTGGTAAATTGCAAGGAGAACAAATAACTTTACGTCAATGAAATTTGAAGAAATACATGTCGATTTTGGTGACAACTACCTTTGGAAATACATGGATATTCATAAGTTTTTATATTTAATCCGGGAAAAGCAAATATATTTCACAAGATTAGATTGTTTTGAAGATCCAAATGAAGGCGTTTCAGAAAGGCTACTTCGAATACTGTATGAATCGAGCCAATATCAAGATGAACGAGTATTAAATCCTGAACTACTTCCCACTGCAGAATCAAGAAAGAATGAGGTATTGCAAAGAAAGGAAGTTCACAGTTCTGCATTAATAGAAAGTAAATCATCACAAAGAATGCAATTTGCAAGTTGCTGGTTTCAAGGCAACAGGGAATCATATGCAATGTGGAATTTGTATTCCAATCCAGAAAGTGTTGCAATTAGATTCAAGCCCGAACCCCTTTTGCGCCAGGTTGAGAGGTATGTTCAGATTAATTTGTCTCATCCCTATATTGATCTAATCGTTTGCAGTAATGTTGAATACAGGCCTATTTTCCCACCCGAATATGATGGGGCTAAGTATACTAATCCTGACCAGAGATACGTTGGTTTAAGAAAAGATGTAAGTTATGAAAGCGAAAAAGAGTATCGCATGCTAGCAATAGGATATATTAATGCTCATGATTATACTCGCTTTGAATTGAAATTGGATGAATTGTTTGATTTGGATTTTAAAATTATTACACATCCCAAAATGCAGCCATGGATGCAAGAGAATATTGCTTCTGTTCTTAAACCATACGGGATTGAAGATAAATTAATGAAGTCAGAGATTAGGTTAAGGAATGACGGCTGGCGCTAACACGATGTTAAGGCGAGTTGTCAGCAAATCTCCCCCCAAAAACACCATAAATTCATAAACATCATCCACAATTATGTAACGCGGCTCGCGTTGCCCATGGCTACCTTTGCTAAAATTAAGCGTGTAACCATGACAGACACCAATAGCAAGGAGCTGATACTGCCCATCGCCGGAATGCAGAGCGAGCACTGCGCCCTAACAGTTGACCAAACGCTTGCAGCGCAAGCTGGCGTTACTACCCACCGCGTGGAGCTCAACAACAACCGTGCGGTGCTTACCGTTAACAGCGGCAAGTTCGACCTAGCCAAGGCCGTAGAAGCCATTAAGGGCGTGGGCTACGAGGTTCCCACCACCATTAAAACATTTCCGGTAACAGGGCTTAGCTGCGCCTCGTGCGCCCTCAGCGTGGAGAGCATGCTGGGCGCCCAGCGCGGCGTAACCCAAGCGGCCGTTAACTTTGCCGCAAGCAGCGCGCTGGTAACCTACGTGCCCGGCGCCGCCTCCACCTCCGATTTCAAGGCCGCCATTCAGGCCATTGGCTACGACCTGCTGGTGGATGAGGACGAGGCCACCGAGGATATACAGCAGGAGCTGCATCGGAAAAAGTATGGCCAGCTGAGGCGAAACACCATTTGGGCCGGTGTGCTTGCGCTCCCGGTGGCGCTCCTCTCCATGGTTTTCACCCACCTGCCCTACCGCACCTGGATAATGATGGCCCTTGCCCTTCCGGTGGTGTTCTACTTTGGCCGCACCTTCTTTGTGAACGCCTACAAGCAGGCCCGCCATGGCAAGGCAAACATGGATACGCTGGTGGCGCTTAGCACCGGAATATCGTTCCTATTCAGCGCGTTCAACACCCTATTTCCCCAGTTTTGGGAGCAACGGGGTATGGAGGCCCACGTTTACTTCGAGGCCTCGGCGGTAATCATCTTCTTTATCCTGCTGGGCAGGCTGCTGGAGGAGCGCGCCAAGGCCAACACCTCCTCTGCCATTAAGAAGCTCATTGGCCTTCAGCCCAAAACGGTGCTGGTGATAGGCTCCGATGGTCAGGAGGAGGAGATGCCCATCAGCCGCGTGGAGGTGGGTTACACCCTACTGGTGCGCCCCGGCGACCGCATTCCCGTTGATGGTGAGGTAATTTCGGGCAGCTCGTTTGTGGACGAGAGCATGATTAGCGGTGAGCCCATTCCCGTCGAAAAATCGGAAGGTTTAAAGGTATTTGCCGGAACCATCAACCAGAAGGGGAGCTTCCGGTTTAGGGCCGAAAAGGTTGGCGCCAACACCATCCTTGCCCAAATCATAAAGACCGTGGAAGAGGCTCAGGGAAGCAAGGCCCCTGTTCAAAAGTTTGTAGATAAGGTGGCCGGCATATTTGTTCCGGTGGTTATCTCCATTTCGCTGCTTAGCTTTGGCCTTTGGATGGCCTTTAGCGACGCCAACTCGCTAACCCATGCCCTGCTTGCCATGGCTACGGTGCTGGTTATTGCCTGCCCCTGCGCCCTTGGGCTGGCCACTCCCACCGCCATTATGGTTGCCGTGGGTAGTGGCGCCCAGCACGGAATTCTGATAAAGGATGCCGAAAGTCTGGAGGTTGCCCATAAGGTAAACGCCATTATTCTCGATAAAACAGGAACCATAACCGAGGGCAAGCCCCTTGTTACGGGTATGCTATTCGACCAAAACAGCAACGAGGCGCATCTACGGCAGGTTATGCTGGCCATGGAGAGCCAGTCCGAACACCCCCTTGCCGAAGCCATCGTGGACCATCTGCGGAAGGAGGTTACCAAGCCGGTGGAGCTGCAAACCATTGAAAACCGAGCTGGTGAGGGCATTGTAGCGCTACATAACAACCATCGCTACCTAATTGGTAACGGTAGAATGATGAAGAATAACCAGGTAGAAGATGATGCAGCCCTGAAGGCAGAAGTTGAAAAGCTGGAGGAGCAGGCCCAAACCATTGTGTTCATGGCCGAGGACAACCGCCTGGTTGCCGTAGCCGCCATAGCCGATAGGGTGAAGCCCACCTCCGCCAAGGCCATTGCCGAGCTCAAGCAGCTGGACATTGAGGTTTACATGTTCACCGGCGATAACCATCAAACGGCTGCTGCCATTGCGCAGCAGGTTGGCATCGAGCACTTCAAGGCTGAAGCTCTCCCAGCCGATAAGGCTCAATTTGTGAAGGAGCTGCAGCTGCTAGGCAAGGTTGTAGCCATGGTTGGCGACGGCATAAACGACTCGCAGGCGCTGGCAACCGCCAACATTGGTATAGCCATGGGCAAGGGTTCCGATATTGCCATTGATGTGGCCAAAATGACCATTATCTCCAGCGACCTGATGCTCATTGTGCAGGCCATTGCCCTCTCGAAGAAAACGGTGAAAATTATCCGTCAAAACCTCTTCTGGGCGTTTATTTACAACGTAATTGGGATTCCAATTGCCGCCGGTATTCTATTCCCCTTTACCGGATTCCTGCTTAACCCCATGATTGCCGGTGCGGCCATGGCCATGAGCTCGGTATCGGTGGTAAGCAACAGCCTACGGCTTAGAAAGGGATAATTTTTTGGATTATGCATTAAGAGATTAAACGAATTAGTTACCATGTCTCAGTATTTCTTAATGTTTTTGTGCCTTAGTGGCATAAATTCAAGATACAAAGGTTTACAAGCTCGTTTAACTACACTTTGACCGATGACCATGAAAAATGTTTTTCTCATTGATTTTTTGTTGATCCCCTACAGGGAACAGGTATCAAATGTTGCCATGCTATTCTACAATACTTAATCCGCTACGCGGAAAATTCTCCGTAGGAGATTTAGTTTTGTAAAGAACATAAACCTCTCAATTTTAATACCTCGTAGAGGTTTAACAGAGAAAGGTCTTATAAGAGATGTTAGTTCTTTTTGCATACATGTGTCCAAATAAATAATCGCATCATTTCTAATTCTAAATATGTTCTCAACCAACCATTGAATATTCACTTAAAACACAAATACAATGAAAACGCTAGAGTTTAAAACCAACGTCAACTGCGGCGGATGCATAGCCAAGGTAACCCCATTTTTGAATGAAGCCGAAGGCGTTGCCTCCTGGAAGGTGGATACCACCAACCCGCTAAAGATTCTTACCGTGGAGACCGAAAACCTCTCACCGGAAGATGTTCAAGCCATTCTTGCCAAGGCAGGATATAGGGCAGAAACAATGTAATAGAGCCCATAAGCAAAGAAAAGCCCCGAAGAGTCGCATGTCGATTCCCTCGGGGCCTTTTTATGCAATAAGAGTGCTACTCGCCATCGTCACCGCCAACCGGATTATCCAGCAGCGGGCCATCGGTGTTGAACGATGAGCTGTGGGGCTCAAGGGTAAGCTCCTGCAGCAGCATGCAATCGGGAGCAATAATGGAAACCGGCAAACCCGAAGCATTATTGGTCTCCATTCCATACGAATTAAGAAGATAGTTCGACAAGAACTGGCCATCGCCACAACCCAAAATCTTGTTCATGCTACTTAGGGTAATGTCGCTAGCCTCTATGGAGCGAACCAGCGTCTCCTTGCCCGTGGCTAGGTCGAAACGGTAGTAACAAAACGGGCTGAAGCTGCAGCCATCAATTAAGGGTCGAATAACATAGGCATGGTCGAGCCCCTTCGTCTCCATCTCCTCCTTCAACAGCTGCATCATCTCCTCCTGGCTTTTGGGCGCATCGGTGGTAATAAAGGCTACGCCCGGTCCATCGGTAAAGGAGCTTCCAATACCATTCAGATAAATTCGATGGTGACCGTTTGAGGTTCTAACCTTAGGTGTTGGAACCCGATTGCTCATGAGGTTTTTCAGAACGCCATTATTAACCAGCACCAGCTCGTCGGGAGGAACAACCCCCTCCCCATCCACATCGTAACTGCCCAGCAGACCAACTTTTTGGAAATACCGAATGTGTGGCTTCAGCACCACCGAAATATCTTTGGAAACAATGCGCTTACCCAGCTTCAGTTCAATGGAGCCGCTGCTTTGTACAGTCAACTTTTTCGAAAACCCATTCACTAGGGGTTCCCTGTTGGCCACAAGCGCCGTAGAGCCACCAAATAGGGTGGCGCCAAAGGCCGAAGCCACCACCTGCTGGTAAAGCATAACCGGACCGGAATAAGCTTCGGTTTCAACCTTGGCATCCTTCAGCTTTACTAAGTAGTCGGCCAGCAGCTGGGCGTGCTGCTTCATGGTATCGGCCGCGGGCAGCTGGTTGGTAAACCGAGCCACATAAACCAACCTATCGCCAATGGGTTCACCATCGTTGGAATATACGCTTGCACTAATGGTTACCACGGCAAGATTTAGCGGTATTTTAATCTCCATCCCCTCGGTGGTTACCAAGTAGGCAATGGCATTTACTGCTGAAACGGTAACGCCCGAATTGATTACCTGTGGCCGTGTTCTAAACACCGATGAGACATCACGCGCCAGCGATTCCAACTGCTCCAAATTAGGTTTATAAACCTCACCGTGCGTAAAATCGGCCTTCAAAGGTACCGCGGGGGTGTAGTCGGGCAAATCCTTATATTCATCGGGAAGAGTCTTATCCTTGAGCACCTTCAGCTTGTTGCTGTAGGTTTGGGATGCGGAGCGAAATACATTGTCGGTGTTCCACCAGAACGCCCGTCTTATGCCCCAGTAGTTGTCGTCGAGCGGCGTGCTTACGCTTGTGGTGGCCCGTGAAGAGCGCGTTGAGCGTACGGGTCGTTAAAGTTCTCATCGGTAGTTTGGAAGCTCCCCATAAGCAGCCGCAGGTAGTAATCGTTAAGGCTGTTGGTATTGCTACCCACCAAGGCACCGAGGTAACCGCTGGCCTCTGCATCTGTTCCTCGAAGGAGCATGTAGCTGATGTAGCAGGGCTTTCCGGCCACGTCGCTCTTCAGCTGGTTAAGGTTCCGATAAATCTCATCGTGCAGCGCCTTTACCACCACCGAATCGGAGGCAGCGCTGGCACTCTGTGCCGATAGCGTATCAACAGGGGCAATGGAGGAGATAAACACTATAATAGATAGGACAATTGTTCGCATGATAACCATGGCTATGTATGTTCTTATGGTTTAACTATTGGTGACGAGAGCTGGGGCAGCTGGGCCGACTCCTCTGGCATCTTCTGAGTTTCAATTTTTTTTATAACCAGAGCCGGACTGATGGTGGCAACTGGTATGGAGCCCGATTCGGCAGTGCAAAAGCCGTTGAATACACCACTTTTGTCACCATTGGCCACAATTTCGGAGAACACGGCCAGGGGTGTTCCAATGAGCGTTACACCTCTCACCAGCTCGTCCGGACGGCCATCTGCATATATGCGATAGACCACGGTGGGAAGAATGTTAAACACGTTGGGTGAAAAGCGCATGGTAGTGGTAAAACCGCCATACACCTCCTTAAAGTAGTATCCATATGCTTTCCCCTGCTTGCGGCACTCCTTGATGAGCAGCTTGCGCAATTCGGCATCGCTATCGCCGCTGGAGAACTTAACAAAGAGGTTCGATTGCCGGCTAAAGGGCGCTCTACCCATTTGTGCCCTGCCATGTCCATTCGATTGAGCAATTCCCTCGGTTGGCGTGCGCGACATCAGGAAATTCTTAAGCACACCCTTTTCAACCACGGTAACCGGCTGGCCTAGTACGCCTTGGTCGTCGTATTTGTAGTTGCCAAAGAGCTTTACTCCATCGAGGGTGCTGGCCGTGGGGTCGAATACCACGCTTAACCCGGGAAAGAGTACTTTCTTGCCGATCTTATCCTTAAAGGTTTGACCATCATTCTCGTTGTTGAGTCGCTGTCCCTCCACCCTATGTCCAAATATTTCGTGGAAGAATACGCCCGCCGCCTCCGGCGATAGCATTACCGGTCCTGCATAGGGTTCGGCCTGTGGGGCGGTGCGCAGCTCACCTAGCAGGTTTGCCATGTCGGCAGCATCCTTCATAAGCACCTCGTTCGAAGGAAATTCTTTTAGACTGGTGGCATAGTATGATTTAAAAAGTGGGGCTAGGTTTCCGCCAACGGTTCGCACTGTGGCCATGAGCTGCAACTGTAGCCGTGGCCTATTTTGAACAACCCGTGTTCCCTCGGTATTTAGGTAGTATATTCTCTCATTCATAATCAGTAGAACCGCCTCGCTGTTCACCACGTTGGTATCCCTGGCAACAAATGCCGAAAGCGACCGCAACTCATCCTTCCAATGGTCGAGCTCATCAGCCGTTGGACCAGGCATGGTATCAGGCTCAAAGTATTGCACTGGTTTTTCCTGCGAAAAGTCAGCAACCTTGCCGCCAAGAGTATCACTGGCAGATTGGATATTCATTCCCTTAAACGATTGCCGAGCCTGCTTAAAACCGAGGTCCGACGTAAGCCAAACACTCTGGCTAATAGCCAGCGAATCGTCCTCTATGGGTAGCAGCTGCGGAAAAGAGTAGCCCTGCATAAAGGAGTTTTCGCCATCCTCGCCGGTGGAGTGACTATTGTCGCGCTGGTAGCTACCCACGCGCATGCCCACGGTTAAAACCCTCGTTGCCACGTGCTGATCGCCGGTAAGGCTTCCCGAAGAACACTGCAGCATCCACATCTTCATCTGGTTTACCCTAAAGTCGATGAAGTAAGGAGGCTGGGGTTGCTGTTTAAGTCCATCGTAAACCTTCCCCAGCTCATTTTGAAGAATACCTTCCAGCTTATCCTGTGCCGAAGCACGAAAAGTGACACCGCTAAGCAACCAAACTGCCACAGCGGCTACGGTTAGTTTATGCATTAGTATGTTTTTAATCCAATATTTCAGAAAACGACAAAAGGAGTAAAAAATTCCCTCCATGCAAACTTAAAGCTATAAAAGTTTTTTTGCATTCGAAGCAGCAATATAGGTTTTTTGTTGGAAAGAGGAATGTAGAAGAAGATAGAGGAAGTCGTAGCGAAGCGAAGATCCCGCAACGTGGGGTTAGGAGAAGTTAAAAATTATGAGAAGTCAAACTAATGTAGAGAGGCACGGCTGCGCGTCTCCTTTATGCCGATAAACGAATTCAATACCTTTTATGTGCGAAATGTTTTTCGCCCCCAGAAGCAACCGCAATGCAGTTTATTATGAATAGCCATGGGCTACAGCCCATGTTGAAAAGCCTAACCAAGCGCATGCGGTGCGAGCTCCTCCGCTGTTCAACGGGCTTTAACAGCCCCGCACCGCAATAGCAAAGAGGTTAATAGCTGCACCATTATTTTCAAAACTTGTCCGGCCGCTGCTGAATCTCCAAATCGATTAATTCTCAAATTATTTTCTTTTCGCACCAAACAATTCCTTAACTTGGTATGGATTTTTTAAATAATCGAATCATTACCATACACCGATAAATACTACCGATATGAAAGTTAAACTATTAGCTCTTGCTTTCCTTGTATGCTTTTCGCTAACCACCAAGGCGCAGGTGCAGATAAACTCAAAAATTGACCAGGTAACCGTTTTTGTATCCGGGGCTCAAATAACCCGTTCCGCTCCCGTCGACCTAAAGGCAGGAACCACCCAACTAGTGCTGGCAGGGCTATCGCCCAACATTAATGCCCAGTCCATTAGCGCAGGGCTATCTAACGACGTTACCATACTTTCAGTAACCCAAAGCATCGACTACCTGAATAGGCAGGCTAAAACGGAGGAGATTACCAACCTTCAAACCCAGCTAAAATCGCTGCAGGATAAAGTAACCATTGAGCAGAACAAAATTTCCATTCTGCAGCAGGAGGAGAACCTACTCCACGAAAACCAGAAGTTGGGAAGCCAAAATGCCGGCGTCAAGATTGTTGACCTACGCGAAGCCGCCGATTTCTTTCGCAGCCGTCTCACCGAAACCAGCAACATGAAGCTGGCATCGCAAAACAGCATTTCACAGCTAAACAAAGAAATTGGAAAGATAAACCAGCAGCTGCAAGAGCTTAACGCCCAGCTCGACCAACCCACTGGAGTCATACGGTTAATGGTATCCACAAAAACCGCAACCACCTGTGAACTCACCATCTCCTACCTGGTGAACCAAGCCAGTTGGACGCCTTATTACGACCTTCGCATAAAGGACATTAATAACCCCGTAACCTTTGGATACAGGGCAACCGTAGTTCAAAACTGTGGAGAGATCTGGGACAAAGTCAGGTTGGTGCTCTCGTCTGGAAACCCCACCAGAAATGGAGTAAAGCCTGACATTACCCCTTGGTACCTCTCCTTTTATGAACCTGCACCTGCACCAATGCCCATGAAGATGATGAGCAACAAAGCCTATGATATGGGTGATGAACCGCGTGAAGAAGCAGTGATGGCCACAGCCATGGGAATGAAGCGGGATAAGAATGAGTTGAGCTTAACTCCATCCAACTTACGCAACAACGAAACCACCGCCGAATTCGAGGTTGCCAACCTATCCACGATTCCATCGGACAACAACCCCTACAACGTGAGCGTTGCCGACTTCACCCTACCTGCCACCTACACCTACCAAAGCGTGCCCAAGCTCGATAAGGCTGTGTTTCTCTCGGCCGGGATAACCGGTTGGGAAGCATATAGCCTTCAGGACGGCATGGCAAACCTCTACTTTGAAGGAACCTTTGTTGGGTCAACCTACCTCAGCACCCGCGATGCCTCCGACACCGTGAACATTTTGCTGGGTCGCGATAACGGTATAAGCATAAACCGCGAAAAGCAAAAAGACTTCTCCTCCACCCAGATGTTAAGCTCGCAGCGGAAGGATACCCGCACATGGGTAATCACTGTGCGCAACAACAAATCGCAGAAGGCCGACATCACCGTTAACGACCAAATTCCGCTCTCCACCAACAGCGATATTACCGTAGAACCGGGTGACCTATCGGATGCCAGCTACAACGACAAAACCGGCCTGCTAACCTGGACCTTCACACTACAGCCCAAGGAGACCAAGAAAATTACCTTCAACTACTCGGTGAAGTATCCCAAAAAGAGTAAGGTGATTTTGGAATAGAAAAGAGGAAGAGGAGGAAGTTATAAGAAGTTATAGGAAGTCAGAAGAATAAAAAGGATTCAACCGATTATAGAGACGCAAGATTTTGCGTCTCTATTTTTTTTCCATAAATATTCGGACGAAAACAAACCAAGTTAACCTACACTTCCATTATAAAATTTACGGCCACAGCTCTTTCCACCATGGCACATGGAATAGTGGCATATATTCGTGCCAGCCAAAGAAAAAGGAGAAGAATATGTGAATTGCTGGTCCCATAAGCAATGCCAACGAAACGTAGACCAGCAATTCTCCTTTGGCCATTCGCAATACCAGCGGAGGAAGCACAAACGTAACCAAGGCCTGGAGCGTTAGTACTAAGCAAATGATTTTGTATTCACATTTCCCATTGCCCATAAAGCATCATAACCCTCAATTTTAACAGTGGAACATGAAATGGTATTAACATGGTCTAACCATTTCAACGGACCATTGGCTTTTACTGCCTATTCTTGGAATGGAAAGTTGATAGCAAAAGCAATTCAATGATTATATAAGTTAATAGAAGAATGGCAAAAACAAGTTCTATAAATTAAATTATTCCCATACTAGCCATCAGCAGCTATATTGTGCAAGAGGCTGGCTTGTGAAAGCCGGCCTCTTCTTTTGTTAATTTCGACGTTTTTTTCATTATAAATTTCTCTTTTCCAGAGCAGCTGCATCAAAAAAGCTTTATTTCATTGGCCATTTGGCAAACCGTGAATCATTTTCATATTCGGTAAATTGCAATCGGCAGGCAGCCCATATCACCACAATTTCGTCATCGTGGATGGAGAGATTAAGCTAAAACCGCCACCGATTGTTTCTATAGTATAAAACTTTAAAAAATGACCACCGCCGAATCCATCAAAAACATCAAACCTGCTTGGATAGAGATTATCCGTAAGTATAACTTTCCCGATACCTTTCGCAGCTGGTGGCAGGTAATCAACTCCGTTGTGCCTTACGTTCTACTGTGGTTTCTCATGGTATACAGCCTTCAAATATCCTACTGGCTTACGCTGCTGCTCTCCGTTTTTGCAGCTGGTTTCCTCATTCGAATATTCATCATCTTCCACGACTGTGGTCACGGTTCGTTTTTTAAATCGCAACGGCTCAATACCATGGTAGGCATTCCATTGGGGCTGCTGGTATTTACAGCTTACCACAAGTGGCACCACGACCATAAGGAACACCATGCAACCATTGGTAATCTTGACAAGCGAGGAGTTGGTGACGTAAAAACACTGACCGTTGAGGAGTATCTGAAGCTCACGAGGTGGCAGAAGTTTAGCTACCGTTTCTATCGCCATCCGATCTTTCTGTTCGGCATTGCCCCCATTCTTCTCTTTCTTGTTCAGAATCGCTTTACCAAACCCTACATGAATCGTAAGGAACAGCTATATCTTCACCTCTCCAATCTTGCCATTGCCGTTGAAGTGTTGCTAATGATGTGGGCCATTGGCTGGAAAGCCTACCTGATGATTCAGCTGCCGGTAATTTACATTGCTTCCGTTCATGGTGTTTGGCTGTTCTATGTTCAGCATCAATACCCTTATACCTCATGGGCTAGAACGGAGAAATGGGATTTCAAGACCATTGCACTGGAGGGTAGCTCCTTCTTTAAGTTGCCTCGAATGCTCCAGTGGTTTACCGGTAACATCGGCTTTCACCATGTACACCACCTTAGCCCCAAGATTCCAAACTATAAGCTGGCAAAGTGTCATCGCGAAAACCACCTATTCCACACGGTTACCCCCATCACATTCTTCTCCAGCCTTCGCTCATTGCGATTACGGCTATGGGATGAGAAAAAGCATAAGCTCATCGGTTTTAGAGAGATACGAAGGGGCGTTGTTGGGTAGGCTTGAGTTAGATGAAGTCGTAGCGCAACGGAATTATGAGTTATGTATGAGTTATGAATTGTGAGGGACAGGCTACGGAGTGACAAATAATCCATTAAAAACAAGTTTTCCCGCACTTTAGGGGGGAATAGGTTGGGCCTCTTAGATACTATTAGTGTACGCTTCCCATTACTTCAACCAACAGAAGTTGCCATAACTGCAATGACAGAAAAAATTGGGAAATAAGTACCTAATGACTAAGTAACAATATTTAAATAAAAGTTCACCTCATAACAAACCCTTTCCTTACACCCTTTCAGCAAATGCCATGATATGCCCATCGGGATCGGCGCAGTAGGCCACGCTGTCGCCCCAATCGCGCTGCTTGGGCATGCTCAGCGAAACACCGCCAGCCTTTACAGCACGTTTGAAATACTGAAGCGGATCATTCACGTAGAGGTAAATCTCGCTGCGCGGTATGCCACTTCCCTCTGAAGGGTGAGGAACCCTATCACCAAGCATTCGTGCTACCCCGTTCTCGGGCATCAACCCCAACTTGCAGCCGGGAGCAACCACAAATTCGGTCATGCCAGGAACATCGAGCACCGGCTCAAGCTGCAGCACCTCGCGGTAAAAATCACGGCTTCGTTGCTGCTCAGCCACATATAGAATATACATTACTTTGGTATCCATCGATATACTGTTTTGAATTGGGTAGGGCTAAGGTAAAAAAAAGCCGGGTAACCCCGGCCAAATGTTGTAAAAAAAAGGAGCGTCAACCTTTTAAACGGGTGCCAAACTTCTCGTTAGACGCCGCAATGGTGAGCAGGCAAAGTTTGTAAAGCACCCGTGCTCCCACGTTAGCATCCCAGTCGTTGTCGGCAGGGGAAACCTCGTTGAGGTCGAAGCCAATAATCTGCTTGCCGCTCTTCACCACCATACGCAGCAAATAGTGCGCCTGATTGAATGAAAGACCACCAACTACCGGTGTGCCGGTATTGGGACACAGTTCGGGTTGTAATCCATCAATATCGAAGCTAATATAAACCTTCTGAGGTAGCTGGGCAACAATGACCTCACACTGCTGGTGCCATAGCTTACCGTTAAACGCTTCAGCCTTCAGGTCGTAGTCGTTGAACATCACTACACGACTGTCGGCCTGAGCTAAATCGAACTCATCCTGACAGAGATCGCGAATACCTACCTGCACCAACTTTTGCACCTGCTGCAGCTTAAGCGCATTAAACATGATTGATGCGTGCGAGTAGGTGAATCCTTCGTATGCCTCGCGAAGGTCGGCATGAGCATCAATATGCAGAATGCCAAAACTCTCGTGATGTTCGGCCAGTGCGCGCAGCAGACCCAGCGGAGTGCTATGGTCACCGCCAACGAGCCCTATAATCTTCCCCTTGTCAAGCCATTCGCCAGTTTCCATGGCAACCTTATCCACCATCTCCTGACAAGCTTCATTAACGGTTTTGAGGTGCTGCAGAAACTTGCGGCCTTCCGGATCACCACCCTGCTCCAGATAGCTAATCATGGCCTCCGCTATATCGCGGTTCTTGGAACTAGTAGTATACAAGTCGTCATCAAGGGGAATGGTACCAATGGCAGCCGACCATGCATCGGGCACGTCAAAATCGAAGAGATCCACCTGCAATGAGGTGCTTAGCATTGCTTGTGGTCCGTGCGATGCACCGCCACCGTAGGAGGTAGTTACATCCCAAGGCACTGAGTAAAGTAGCAGCTGCGATTCCTCTAGAGAATAGGGTAAACCAAAGTAGTTACCGTTGGCAATGCCAATGTCGTTAGGGTTAAATTCTTTGCTCATGATCTATCTGTTGACGTTGTGGTTACAATCAATTACTTCTGTAAGGAGGCAAAAGTAACGTTAAATACGCATTTTACAAAAGTGAAATCTAGTCGAGCTGCACGTTGAGCAACTTATCCACCCCCTCATTTTTCAGAATAAGCAGGCCTATTCGCTCGCTAGAAACCCCCTCATGAATTCGGTAATCGAACCGGGGCTTACCATCAACAAGCGTGGAGCTAAAGCAGCTGAACGAAACGGTTGGTAGCGGCTTAAGATCCTCTGCCAGCTCGAGCAGGTGCGACGAAATCACCACCAAACAGCCGGGATTTTGCGCCAACCCCTTTATCACCATCAAGGAGCCATCGTAGGCGTCCTTAATGTTTGTTCCTTTGAAAAGTTCGTCCATAATGAGAAGTACGCGCGGCGTATCGCGCACAAACTGCGCCGCCTTCTTCACTCGCAGCACCTCACTGTAGAAGTAGCTATAGCCAAGTGTAACGCTATCAAGTGTATTGATGCTCGAAAGAATTCCATTCAGCATGGTCATTTTGGCACTTTTTGCCGGCACAGGAAAGCCCAAATGCGCAAGGTAAACGCAGATTCCCAACGAACGCAGAAAGGTGGTTTTTCCGGCCATGTTTGGTCCCGTGAGGAAAACTACGTTACCCTTCTCCCCCATTTTAAAGCTGCTGGGAACAGGAGTTTTCAAAAACGGATGCCACGCTTCCTCCAGCACCAAAACAGGTTTTTCTGAAATTTCCATCACAGGAAATACAAAACCCAATTTTTTCTTAGCATGGGCAATGGCAATGAGCGCTTCTAACTCATATACCTGATTTAGCATTAGCACAAAGCGAACCGATTGCTTGCCACGAAGAAGCCTGTCGAGCAGTAGCAGCGGATAACCGCCAGCCTGTTTTTCGCTTTGAAAAACTGGAGAAAGCAGCTCGTCGGCTAGCGCCTTTTCAATGGCATCCACATAGCCCTGAAGCAACGCAGGTAACTCTCCATTATTCACCTTGCTAAGCCATTGCTTCAGCTTACGTAGGTAGGTAAGCATGTGACGTGTCCCATGAACAGCAACTTCCCGAAACTCGCGGTTGAAGATTCGGCGCAAAATACCTTCGGCCACAGATATTCCACCCGACTGGAACAACAACGGTTTCATCTTAGAAATATAGTAAAGGTTAATACCGTTGGCCACTTGGGGCGTAATGGGAAAGTCCCAATCCTGCAAGTTATTCAAAATATGGTCTATGGCCCGTTGAACCTCTACTACCTTTTCTATGTTATTAAAGGGATTGTAAAAACGTTCCTTTAACTTTAGCTTACCGTCAGGCGTAACCGTCTCATCGAAGAGGTCTAGAATTGTTTTGTCGCCGTGACCTTCAAATATCTGAAGGTCGTCGGTGGTATGGTGGTCCACTTGCAATTTTGTATCCATGACGGCTCAATTTTTATCCTGCTGAAGATAGGAAACTAAAAGAGATTTACCTTATTTTGTGAAAGGTGAGTTTTAAACAATGAATGGTTAACAACGAAAAGTGATGTTGCCAAAAACAGTTGTAGATAAACAACTATAAAGGACATTTCTGAGCTGTAAAATATAGTGATGCATGTACAACCAACAGGCTTAAATCGATAACCTAAAGCACCAAATACTAAACAACTAAAATATAAAGCCATGAATAGATTTCTAAAGATTTTTCTTAAGTCACTGGGTATTTTTCTTGGTGTTGTAATTCTTGCAATGATTCTGATTCCGCTGCTTTTTAAAAGCCAAATATTGAACAAAACCAAGGATGAGATAAACAAGAACGTAAATGCCAAGGTGGAATTTACCGACCTCAGCCTATCGCTCTTTCGCCACTTCCCCAACATGAGCATTTCGCTACACAACCTAAGCGTGGTAGGCATCGACAAGTTTGCAAAGGATACCCTAGTCTCATTCACCTCCTTTGATATGTCGGTGAACTTCGCTAGCGTTGTATCAGGCAACCAGATTAAGGTAAATGCCATAATCCTAAACGATCCAAAAATTTATGCAAAAGTATTGGCCGATAGCTCTGTAAACTGGGATATTGTTAAACCCTCCGAAACAGAAGAAACAACAGTAGACACAACAGCGAGTTCACCATTTAAAATGTCACTAAAATCGTTTATCATCAACCACGCCAATATTATTTACGAGGATCAAACCTCTCAAATTCTGGCTGGCATAAAGAACCTAAACTTTTCAATGTCGGGCGATCTATCTACGGATATTACAACCCTTAACCTAAAATCATCAATCGAGAACCTAGCGGTGATAATGGAGGGCACCACCTACGTACAGAACATGGCCGTGGCCATAAAGGCTCAACTAGGCGCGGACCTCAAAAACATGGTCTTTTCTATCCAAGATAACGAAATAGATGTAAATAAGCTAATACTTGGTGTGAATGGATCGGTTGCCATGCCAGACAGCGACATGGTTTTCAACCTCAAATACTTTGCAAAGGAAACTAGCTTTAAGACGCTGCTCTCCATGGTTCCATCCGTATTTATGAAGGATTACGAAACTCTCAAAACCGATGGCAAGCTATCGCTCAATGGAACGGTAACCGGCACCTACAACAGCAAGGAGTTACCCAGCATTGGCATGCAGCTGTTGGTTAACAATGCACGCATCCAATATCCGGCACTGCCCAAATCAATTGAGAACATCAACATTGACCTAAACGTGAACTTTAATGGTGCCGACGATAGCAAAACGCTCATCGATCTGCGCAAGTTCAACATGACCATGGCAGGAAACCCCATATCGGCAACGGCGCAAGTGCGCACCCCAATGACCGACCCACAGGTGAGCGCAAACCTAAATGGTAAGATTAACTTCAGCTCACTGGCCGACGTAGTACCAATGAAGGACCTCACCATGAAGGGTGTGGTTACCGCAGCAATAAACATGGCGGTTAAAATGTCACAAATTGAGAAGGAGGACTACGATAACATAAAAATGGCTGGCTCCATTGAATTAAAGAACTTCGAGATGAAGACTCCCGATCTTCCTACCGATATTAAAATACCGAGTTCTAAAATGGAATTCACCCCACGTTACGTTCAGCTCTACAACTTCGACTGCCTCATTGGTAAAAGCGATCTGAGCCTGAAGGGACGGGTGGAAAATTTCCTCGGCTACGTTTTCAAGAATGGCACCATTCGTGGCGACTTTGCCTTTAACTCCACCTTGCTCGACCTAAACGAGTTTATGACCGACACCACAACCACCACAACCGCCACCACCGATACCGCTGCCATGAAAACAGTGTTTGTGCCAAAGAATATCAACTTTACGCTCAATACTGGTATCAAAAAGGTGCTTTTTGACAAAATGGAGATGACCAACCTCGGTGGAGCAATGGTAATAAAGGATGGCAAAATTTTAATGAATAAGCTGCACATGGATCTATTCAACGGAAGCATGATGGTTTCGGGAACCTACAATACTACCGACACCACCAAGCCATCGGCTGACCTGGACCTCGATATAAAGAACCTCGACATCCAAAAGGCCACCACATCATTTAGCATGCTCGAAAAGATGGCTCCTATTGCCAAGAATTGCCAGGGCAACATCTCGCTAAAGTTTGCCTTTTTCACTTTAATCGATCAGCACATGAGTCCGGTATTGAAATCCATTGACGGTGCAGGTAAGCTGCAGTCGCAAAACCTGCAGCTGGTTAACTCCAGCACCTTCGACCAGATGAATAAACTGCTGAAAATGAAAGGAACATCCAATACCATTAAGGATCTAAACGTAAGTTTTACCATTAAGGATGGATGGGTAAACGTGGCACCATCGACCCTGAAGATAGACGACATTGCCCTTACCTTTGGCGGTCGCAACGGACTTGACCAAACACTTGACTACAACGTGGACCTGAGCGTTCCCTCAAAATACTTTGGCGATGCGGCCTCCAAGCTGGCCAGCTCACTACTTGCCAAAACTCCATTGGCTGGTAAGGAGGTTAAGCTACCCGAAAAAATCGACGTAAAGTTTAAGGTTGTTGGCACCACCACCTCCCCCAAGGTTACCTTGGCAGGTATGGGTTCCGGCAGCTCCGCATCCTCAAGCACCAGCACCAAAGAGGCCGTGAAAGAGACGGTAAAGGATGAGACCAAGAAGCTGCTTGAAGAGCACAAGGACGAAATTGACCAGAAGAAGAAGGAGGCCGAGGAGAAGGCCAAGGAGGCACTGAAGAAGAAGCTGAAAGGTCTTTTCTAAACTCCAACTATTGCATATAAGAGACGCTATCCAAATGGATGGCGTCTTTTTTTATTAATGCATTAAGGACTAGCATGTTAGAATAATTGGTGCGATTCATACCTCTATTGACAATTCTATAAAACCATTTAACCCAAGTTGCATTTGTGAGTTGAATCTTGCCTTATAATATTGCGATATTGGCGACAAACAGAGCTTAGGCCTGATTAGAACACACAAATCTTAGATACAGACTTTACCACAATTACTTGCCCTACACAACAGTTTAATGAGAATACAACATAGCAAGATTATACAATTTCAATATTTGAAGGATAAGTAGTTTTGTTGTCATAATCAAAACATTACTATTATGAATACAAATTATTTTAACACAGGAAAGCTATTCCTTCATGGTGAATGTGTTGATATTGAAAAATTAGTATGGAATGAACACCCTACGTTTAAAGGTGTATTCCTAAAACACCTTATTAAGGGCGAAAGCACAGATAATCGCTTAAGTTGTCATATTGTGAAGATTAATCCAGGTTGTGAAATTGGACTTCATAACCATGTAGGGAAAGATGAGCTACACGAAATCTTAGATGGACATGGCCATTGCATGATAGAAGAGATGAATATTCTATACAAAAAAGGAGTCGTTGGATTAATTGAGGCAGACAAAAACCATTCGGTTAAGGCGGAAAAAGAGGGTTTGCTGTTACTGGCAAAATTTTTTCCGGCATTATTGTAAATTTGAACCATGAAAAATGCACAGGAAAAGATTATACATTTCGAATTAAGCCCTGGGCAAGAATTATCTGTAACTCATGGTTACAATATTTCCAATGCTTTTCCCGTGCATTTTCATTCAACATATAACCTAGGAATTATTGAATTGGGTAAGCGAGAATTTACCTATCGTGGCATAAAAACAGTTTTAATGCCAAATAACATTTTCGTAATTCAGCCCCTTGAACCTCATAGTTGCAAATCGATAGATGAATTACCTCATAGCTACAAAGTAATCTCCTTTAATTTTGAAACATCATACAACTTTCCTCTATTAATTAATCACCGGCCAAACTTATTGAAGGCCATCAACGATTTTCATGCAATTGCAGAATTCGAAAAATCATCATCCAAAATAATTACCCTATTTGAAGAAATAAAAAAACTTTTAAAATCCTATTCATTAGTAGATAATGCTGATATTATAAGCGTTGAACTTTCAGACAAGATGCATTTAGCTAAACAATTTATTGAAAATAATTGTCAGCTCGAAATTTCATTAAAAGCAATGTCGGAGATTGCATGCCTTAGCGAATATCATTTTAATAGATACTTTCATAAACATTATGGAATATCACCATACGCTTATTACCTTATTTGTAAAATGAAAAAATTGCAAAAGATATTGATCGAGCAAAATTCAGTTTTAGATACTACCTATAGCTATGGATTTTTTGATCAAAGCCACTTTACGAAGCTCTTTAAAAAATATGTTGGAGTAACTCCCGGCAAATATTTAAGAGATAATAACCAATGCGGGTAGCGTATTGATTAAAACCATTCTATTGAATTTCAACAGTCAAATATAAACGCGCCGTTTAGAAGCCACCTCTAGCACGTTTTGAATCCATCATCCACATTCCTATAATCATGCACATGTTGTAGTTATTTACATCTATATTCAAATTACCTACAATTCAATTCTCTGCACATCATTCACTTTTAACCACCCAATCGTCTTTCACAACTATTTTGTCTAACAGTGTGTTTTATTGTTTAAGAATGCTAATTTTAGGTTAATTTTTCATTGCTAGCTTAATGCTTATCAGAATGCGTAAAATACTGCTATTCAGTGCTTTTTGCATATTCACCACCCTAGCCTTTTCTCAGGTGAAGCAAAAAGGCACTCCCCTTATGCGCAACTTTAAGAAGTCTGAATACGGAGGAGGGACACAAAACTGGGGCATTAGCCAAGACTACCGGGGTTTCATCTACGTTGCCAACAACAACGGTGTGTTACAGTTCGATGGCAAATTTTGGAACCTCTTCTACATGCCCGACAGTAGCAAGTTGGTGCGATCGGTGTTGTGTGTGGGCGATACTATTTTTACTGGGTCCTTTGAAGAGTTTGGTTATTTTCTGCACAATCCGCAGCATGGTCTGGTCTACCACTCACTCATGCCGTTGCTCGACAAAAAGGTGATAGATATCGACGAGGTTTGGCGCATATATAAGAATGGTAGTAAAATTATTTTTCAAAGTTTTACCAAGATTATGATACTGGAGGGAGGAAGTGTTACGGCCATATCGCCACCCGAGCCGCTACAATTCTCCTTCTTTATAGGAGAAAACTACTACGTTCAGGGTAAGAGTGGTAATTTCTACCTTTTCAACAACAACCGCTTCACCCCCTTCAACGACCACGGCACTTTTAAGGGCATTCAGGTATGGGCTGTGCTCAAGATGGATGAAGAAAGATACCTTTTTGCCACCATCAACCATGGCGTATGGATATACACCAACAATAAGTTTATCCCATGGAATAACGAAGCCAACACCTTCCTCAAACGAAACCAGATATTCTCGGCTTCGGCAATTCCGGGTAAATACTTCGCCTTTGGCACCATCCAGGATGGGCTGCTTATTACCAAAGAAAACGGCGAGATAGTGCAACACATAAATCATCAAAAAGGAGTTCAAAATAATACTATCCTATGTACCTTCGTGGATATTAACCACAACCTTTGGTTGGGGCTCGATAATGGTATAGATTACCTAGAACTTAACTCTCCTATATCGTATTACAGCGAAGGTCTTGGCTTGCTGGGCGCCTGCTACGCAGTTAACATTTTTAACTCCAAGCTCTACGTGGGTACAAACCAAGGTGTTTATGTTGCACCATGGAATAGCAAGATGAGTATCCTCTCCGACCAACCCTACTTCAAACGAGTGGAAGAAACCAAGGGACAGGTATGGTCACTGAACATAATCGATGGAAACCTCTATTGTGGTCACAACTTTGGCACATTTCTACTAAACGATAATGCTAAAAAAATATCAGAAAAAGAGGGATCATGGCAATTTCTTCGGCTACGAAATCATCCTGACAAGCTCATTGTGGGTAAGTATAATGGGCTTCACCTCTACGAAAAGAGGAACGGTATTTGGCAGTTCTCCAAAGAGGTAAAAGGGTTTAATGAATCGTCTAGAATATTAGTTGAGGATGAATATGAAAACCTTTGGATGGCTCATGGATACAAGGGAATTTTTAAAATTGTACTTAATGAAGCCAAGGATAGTGTAGTGGCCTTCTACCTTTACGACCAAGCTAAAGGATTTCCACAAAAAGGAGGTATGGCTGTAGATAAGATTCGTAATCAGGTAGTATTTATTACAAATCAAGGTATATACCGCTACAACGCTATAACCGACCGCATGGAACGCTATTCGGAGTTTAACCGAATGCTCAAGGACTCTCTGAATATTCGTCGTCTATTTGAAGACAAATACGGTAATATTTGGGTTTTGAAGTTGAACGATATCGCGCTACTTAAGCACGAATCATCCAATACATACAAGCTGGAATCGACACCACTCACCAAATTTGGAAATAGCTTTGTAAATGCCTTCGAGAATATTTTTGTGGAAGATATGGCCAATATTTTTGTGGGTACGCAAGCTGGAATTATTCACTACGATGCAACCATAAACAACGACACCATTCCATACTCCTGCTTTGTAAAAGAGATGCGCGCACTTACTGCCGATGGTCCTATTTTCTTCAGCGATTACTATGACGCAAATAGATCACCTATTAAGGTACCTTTCCGATATAACTCCGTTAGTTTTACCTACACTTCACCAAGGTTTAGCGAGGAAAACCTCCACTACAGCGTTTGGCTCGAAGGTCATGATGCTCAATGGACATCTTACTCCGTAGGTAACCATAAAGATTACACCAATCTTTCTCCAGGTAAGTATACGTTTCATGTTAAAGCCGTTGATTCTGAAAATAATACGAGCAAGGAGGCAGAAGTTACCTTTACGGTGGGTTACCCTTGGTATCTCTCTAAACTTGCATTTATAGTTTATATCCTAATTCTTATTGAAAGCAGTTTGGTTACACGAAGGGTAGTGAAGAAAAAAATTGCCCATGCCACAAGTAAGCTAATCAGCGAAAAGGAAAAGGAGTTGAAGGCACAGGAAGAGACTTATGAACGAGAAGCCCTAATTGCCGATAAGGAAATTATAAAGCTACGCAATGAAATGCTGCAAACCGAGGTGGAAAAGAAAAAGATCGACGTTGATGGCAAAAATCGTGAGTTGGCCAGCATTGCAATGCACATAACGCATAAGAATGAATTCCTGAGTAAGATAAAGGTTAAGCTTGAAGCCGTGGCCAAAAAAATCAACCCAATATCGCAGCGCGAGGTTTTGGAGTTAATTCACAATATTGAATCCGACATTAAGCTCGATAATGAGTGGCAACGCTTTGAACTGCACTTCGACGAAGTTCATGGGAATTTCCTTAAAAAGTTGAAAGACGCCTACCCCAGTCTCACTCCACACGAACTAAAAATGTGTGCCTACCTAAGACTCAACATGACCACTAAGGATATTGCACAAATGCTCAACATCAGCGTACGTGGAGTAGAAATCAGTCGCTACCGGTTACGTAAGAAACTTGGTATTGAAAGCGAAACCAACCTTATCGATTTTATGCTTGACCTTTAGGTGATATTTGGCTGATTAGAAAATGTGGCAAACTTGGGATTTAAGATGCTTTTGACTTTATCCCATATCTTTCTTAGTGGAATGCTACTGTTTCACAAGCAACTTGGAAACTTGTCCAGATTTGTATATTAAAATGAGCATGTGCAAGCCTGAAGGCAAACCGGTAACGTTTACTGTTGTTTGCTTGGAACCCTTTATCGCTATCTCCAACCGTCCAAGCATATCTAACACAACAATCTGTTCTGGCTCTCCTGCACTTTCAGGAGATTGAATTGTAATCATGCTTGAACATGGATTTGGGTATATAATAACCTTCGACAAAAGACTTGGCATAATGGCAGAAGTAGAAATGGGATCTTTGGTAATCTCTATATTGTCGAACCATAGAGAGTCACTTGCTACCTTTCCATAAAAGCCATAGTCGACATAAAAACGAATTCCGGCAATGGCACTTTGATTTATGGTGCTTCCATACACGGGCGTGTTGGAGCCCCAGTTATTAGTAAAATCGAACTGGTAGCAGTGGAAGTCACCATTGGGTAAGGTTGGGGTAAACCTAAAAACTGGGGTAACGTCGGTGTATTTACCATCAATATCGAAAAGGTCGGCCCGCACAACCACCGAATTGCTCAAGTTGAAGGTTTTCATCCAAATAACAAGGTTGGAAAGGTTGCTCATGCTCACCGGGTTAGAAAATGTAAAATCCACATGTGGGTTCACAGATGGGTCAACTATATTATACTTAATAAGCAGGAGCGTATCCTGCTTACTCAAAGTAATAATGTTGGTTCCATTGGAATATGGAGCCCAGCCCTCTGTTCCTGAAGAGCTGAAATCCACTATAGTATATTTGTCGCCAGTTGGTGCAGTTATTACTGCAACACCTTTGGAATAGTTACCTCCAGCATCGGGATGGGTTATTTGAACCTGCACATCCCCAGCACTGGTTCCCCAATTAACCACTATTTGGTTAGATCCATCACCCGACACAATGGTAGCACCATCAGGAACCGTCCAGTGGTAGGTAGCACCCACAATATTTTGAGTTTTGAACACCAAACCAGTAGCATTAGCTGTAACATTGGTAGGACCATCTACCACAATTTGATCTTTAGTAATATACTGGTAAACCCGTGCATAGTCGACCACCATTTGCTGAGGCCAGATATTTGGATCGACACCCTCGGCACCGCCCCAATCGCCACCAACGGCAAGATTAAGAATAAAGTGGAACGGTTGATCGAAAGGCCAAACTTTGTAACCAGTATGCTCATTGGTAAAGGAGAAATACTTCACATCATCTACAAAGAAGTCTATCTTTTCTGTTGTCCACTCAATGGCGTAGGTATGAAATGCCGTTTCGGCATCGGGTACCGAATAAGTGCTCGTTTTTTGCGTACCAATAGTATGGTTATATGCCTCAGTGTGAATGCTACCATGTACATTACCTGGATCGTAGCCCACATATTCCATAATATCTATCTCACCACTCGATGGCCAGCTACCATAAACCCAGGTGGTGGGAAGCATCCAAATGGCAGGCCATGTGCCCTTCCCTCCTGGAAGTTTTGCCCGCACTTCGAAACGCCCATAGCGCCAGTCGCCCTTATTGGATGTTACCAACCTTGCAGACGTATAATTCATACCCTGATACGACTCCTTGCGAGCCTCAATAACGAGGTTGCCGTTTTCACAGCGGGCATTCTCCAATCGGCTATCGGTATAGTATTCTAGCTCGTTATTTCCCCAACCGCTGCCTCCAACATCATAACCCCAGCGAGTTGCATCGGGCAAACCAGTATTGCTGAACTCATCGTTCCATACCATCACCTGAATTTGCGAATAGGTAGGAATACTTAACAGCAATAGAATAAGAAATATTATATAGCTCCGTTTCATCTTCAAGTATATTTTCGAAATCTACAAAAGAATTAAAAAGAAAGAGAACGCCGGGGATAATGAAGCGATATCCCCGACGCCGCCCTATTGAGCCAACCTAAAGTCTAACCCAAGCAAATCGGCAGAATTAGAACCAACAAACACCTTAAAATCTCCAGGTTCTGCCTTAAATTCCATGTCTCTGGTATAAAATGCCAGATCCTGAGCTGTGAGTTTGAACTTAACAGTGGCCTCTTCACCAACCTTTAAAAACATTTTCTTAATTCCCTTTAGCTCCTTAATGGGACGAGTAACGCTACCAACCATATCACGAATATATAGCTGCACAACTTCTGCGCCATCATACTTTCCACTATTCTTAACCTTTACCGAAACCGTAAGGGTATCGTTCATTCCAATGGTAGGCCTACTAATGGCAAAGTTGGAATAATCGAACGTTGTATAGCTTAATCCATAGCCAAATGGATAGAGCGGAGTATTAGGGCTGTCGATATACTTGGAAGTATAGCGCACCGAGTCGATACGAGGCCGTCCTGTATTCTTCTGGTAGTAGAATAGTGGTATTTGACCCGTAGAGCGAGGAAAGGTCATTGGAAGCTTTCCCGATGGGTTATAGTCACCAAAGAGCACATCGGCAATGGCAGGCCCCCCCATAGTTCCAGGAAGCCAAGCTTCAAGAATAGCAGGAACCTGTTGATCCATCCACTCAATAGTTAGCGGACGACCATTCATCATAACCACCACCATGGGTTTATGGAGGGCATTTAGGGCCAGCACTAAATCCTTCTGAACACCAGGAAGATCAAGATAGGCGCGACTAAGTGCCTCACCACTCATCATAGCTGCTTCGCCCACCACCACCACCACCACATCAGAACGACGTGCAACAGCCAATGCTTGTGAAAAATCGGCCTTGGAATCGCCATCAATTTCACAGCCTTTGGCATAGGTAATCGTTGCCTTTGGCAGCTTCACCTTTAGGGCAGAAAGCAATGTAACAACATCCTTCGCGTCACCCATAGCCGACCAAGTTCCCATCATATCGAGCTGATCATCGGCCAGCGGACCAATAACTCCAATCGACTTTACATTTTTGCTTAATGGCAATACACCATTATTCTTTAATAATACAATGGATTTTCTTACTGCATCTCGAGCAATATCCAAATGACCTTGGCTTAAAACCTGCTCCTTCTCCCTAATAGTATCGCAGTAACGGTAGGGATCGTCAAACAGGCCCAGTTTAAATTTCATTCGGAGAATACGCCGAACAGCATCATCAATTTGCGCTTCGGTTATCTTTCCCTCCTTTAGCAACTTGGGCAGCTCTGCAGTATAAATATGAGCCTCCATATCCATGTCGATTCCAGCATTCATAGCCACATCGGCGGCTTCATAAGGATTTGCAACAATGCCCTGTGGCATGAGCTCCATTATGGAGGCCCAATCGGAAACCACAAAACCCTCAAATCCCCACTTTCCCTTCAAAAGGTCGTGAATCATCTCCTTATTTCCAGTTACCGGAACACCATTAAGTTCATTAAAGGAAGACATAAAGGTCGCTACACCGGCATCGAGAGCAGCTTTAAAGGGTGGTAAATACACCTCGTAAAGCGTACGATTCGATATATCAACGGTGTTGTAGTCACGACCAGACATCGTGGCCCCATAAGCCACAAAATGTTTGGCACAAGCCATAATGGTGCTGGTATCGGCCAGATTATTTCCTTGAAAACCGATTACACGCGCTGTGGCTACCAAAGAACCATAGTAAGGGTCTTCGCCTGCTCCCTCCATTACTCGTCCCCACCTTGGATCGCGGGCAATGTCGACCATTGGCGCAAAAGTCCAATGCTGACCCGAAGCGGCAGCCTCAATCGCTGCTACCCTGGCCGACTGCTCAATAGACTGAAGGTCGAACGAAGCGGCTTCGCCAAGGGGTATTGGAAATATTGTTTTATAACCGTGAATAACATCATAGCCAAAAATCAGGGGAATACCCAATCGACTTTGCTCAACGGCAATCTTCTGTATTTTACGAGTATAAGCAGCACCATTAATGTTGAGCATCGAACCAACCTGACCTTTTTTGATAGCCTCCTGATATGATGCAGCTAACGTAATGGGTCCGGTAACCTCTCCATCTCCCGTTAGCTGGTTCATCTGCCCAATCTTCTCCTCTAAAGTCATTAGCTTGAGTACGGAATCAACTTTGTGCTCAATGATCTTATCACTTGAAAAGATGTGCTGTGTGGAATTCTTGTGGAAACCACCACTGCAACCAGCTGCCAGTAATACAGTGCAGAGTATCATCAATTTATTCATTCTCTTTTAATTTTAAGTTAAGGGGTAAGGTTTCCCCTACCCCTTTTCATGAAACTATTTCAGCCCTTCAACGTGAGGTCCAGCAAGATCGTCCATATAGAAGGAGAATGTTCCTGCATTGTTTCCAGGATTGATCATTATGCGAACTACGTTGTAGAAGTTATCATTAAAGCGAGAATCGGTAGTGATATCGCTGGTATAAATTTGACCAGTAGAACTGCTACCCGCTCCAATACCTGCAAAATTGAATTCGGCAATTTCCCACTTGTTCGACTGCTGAATGGTGTAGGTAAGATCGTTGGTGCCAGTAGTCCAAGCATTTCCACCATAGTCGGTATTTTCCATCTTCAGCAGAATTACGTCACCTGCGTTACCATAAACCAATAATTTAAAAGTTGTCTGTAGGGTAAGGTTGAAACGATAACCTGCAGGAAGCAGCGTGTAAGCGTTAGCCCACTGAGCATTAGCCTTTGTAACATGCAACACGTGAGCACTTCTATCTGGATAAAGTGATGCATCAGGATTATCAACAATGCCAATGCTTCCACCACCGTCTGATTGGTCAAAGGCCATAGGAATAAGCGTGGTTTCACCAAAATCGTTATACATAACCATAGCATCTAAGAGGTAAGGAACATAGTCAGGACTATTGTTTTCAACCGTCAGACTATATGTTTTGGTGAAATCGCCATTCGAAGTATTTATCTTAACACTTGTAGGATATACACCCTTACGCATATAGGTGTATGTAACGGCGTCTGAAGTTGAAGTAGCCACCTGGGTTACGCCATCACCAAAATCATAAGTAATAGAGTTGATAGTAAAACCATCAGGTACCAAAACATTGGCTAAAGAAAAGCTATACTCATTTGGATTTGCTGTAGCCACAACACCGTAATCAAAAGTTACAGCGGGTTTGGCATATCCCTTAGGAATGAACTTGTCGTAACGAGCTTCAGCATCGTTGACAGATTTTACATAAAGGTAGTTTTCGTTATAGTCCAACACTTCATATACGCGCTCATGACCAGCATCGTAGCCAAATACAGCGCCTGTTTGGCCAAATTTTATGTAGTAGGTATCACCAACCTTGTCAACCATCCACGTCATATCACCACGACTAGCATCATAGGTAGTAACCACCTCATCGTTGGCATCGCTATATGATGCTACTCCATAGTAGCCAACTGTTCGGCCCAAACTTGCACCAGCAAGAGCAGTTAAAGTTTTACCATGAGTATTAACACTATAGCTAAAGCCCACGAGGTTGAAGTTGAACTCATCATCGTAGATAAAGAAACCTGTTTTGTCCAACGGATTAGCCGACCACCAGGTGGGTGCAACAGCATCTGCTGGTCCTACGCCAAGATGCCCAGCTTCGAGGCTATCAAGAACCCATGTTTTTCCATTTACTGCTTCGGTACCACCACAAAGAGCAATTAGCAATGGATCTTCGAAGTAGGTGTAATCGGTCTTTGTTTGAGCAAAGTCCTGAGAAATGGTTGCCGTTCCACCAGAGGTATAAAGGGTTAGCTTAACGGTATAGCTTTGCGCCAATGGGAAGTAGGCCACAACAGTGTCACCAACTGCCTTACTACCATTTCCAAGATTCCAGTTAGCAATTCCCTTAACATCAGAAGTATTAATTACCTTAAAGTGAAAATCATCACTACCAGGAGCTATTACAAAGTGTAGCTGTTCCGGTGTGGGTGCAGCACCAATTGATGGCTTATCAGTTTCTACTGGCTGACAACCAAACCAGAGAAAACTCATAGCCATGAGATATCCAATCAGAAGAATATGTCTTTTCATAGTTTTATTTTTTTCAATGTTGCGTGTGAATTAATATCCAGCATTCTGAACCAAGCTATTGCCCGAAACAGTAATTTCCGACTGCGGTATTGGCAACAAACCAAGAGTAGCGGGATTAAATGTTTCATCCAATGGTGCAACACCTGCTGCTGCATCAATCTTTTGCTGAGTATAGGTTAAACCACGGCGCATTAGGTCCCAATAGCGTAAACCTTCTCCGGCAAACTCAACCCTACGCTCATGGTAAATAAGATTTAACCCATTTACATCATTGGTAAGCGTTGGAGGTGTTGCAGCAGAGCCAAAGGCACGTGCTCTAACTCTATTATAGTAGGTTTGAGCCTTACTAAGATTATTGTCAAGGTTGAGTTCAGCACCCATAAGCAAAACATCGGCAAAACGAACTACCATCCAATTATTTGGCCAATTTAAATCGCTATTGGTAGAGGCCTTATCAGCCTTCAAGGGCTGAACCTTCATGAAACCATAGCCCGTGTGTTGGTAGCAATCCTGCGGTTTATAGGTAATTCCAAGTGCAGATGGATTAAAGATCGATGCATCATAACGGCTATCACCCGATTCAAATTCACTAGCCAATGATTGTGTTGCAGGTTGAAATCCCCAACCAACATCATAAATAGGGCTATCAACGCCTCTAAACCCAGACATAACAATGGTCCAGTTTCCTTCACTACCGTTTGCCCATCCCCAATCGCCCCAGTCACCTTTTGAAGTATGCTGAACCTCAAAAATGGATTCAATATTATTTTTATTTGCTATGGTAAATAGATCGGCGTAATTTGGCATAAGGTCAGCCCCGCTTTGGGTGATTATATTGTCAACCATATCCTCTATGTCAGCTTCGGTAAAGGTTTTATTATCGGCCTTCAAATCCGAGGTAATACCAAGTACGCCTTTACCATATCCTTTGTGATAAAGATAAACCCTTGCCAACATGGAACCAGCAGCCCATTTAGATACTCGCCCAGCCTCATCTGACGAAATTACAGAAGGCAGGTTGTTGTATGCGTAATAGAGATCACTTGCAATTTGGTTATAAACGTCAGCAGGATCGGCTTGCAACTGCTTGTAGTCGGCAGGAGTTAGAGATTTTAGAATCAAAGGAATGTGACCAAAAAACTGCTCGAGCTGAAAGTAGTAGTAACCCCTTAAAAATCTAGCTTCGGCCATGTATCTTACCTTAAGCAAAGAATCGGTAAAAGGAATATCCACTATTTTTTCAAGAAGCAGATTAGCCCGATAAATTCCAGTATATCTATCTTTCCATAAGCCAAGTGGTTCTTCGTCGGTTGTATATTCACTAAACTTTCCCATTCGAACCAAACCGGGTCTATCTCCTGGTCCTGAACCGCCACAATAGGCATCATCAGAAAGGATATCGGTTACCAAATCAAATGGATGATAGCCACCACCGGTTTGCCACTGCAGAACATCGTAAACAGAAACCAAAGCCTGAAAAGCATCGTTAGGAGTCTTGTAAAAGTTTGCTTCCACCCTATCGGTCAAGGGCTCCTTTTCGAGGAAATCCTTTGTGCAAGAGCCAAGTCCAGCAGCAAGGATAACCAACAGCAATATATATGTTTTCTTCATCATTGTAGTTAAGTTAAAGGGTTAAAAACCAATATTAAGCCCAAAAATAATGGTTCGAGCTTGTGGGTATACATTTCTGTCGATACCAACGTCGAGTGAACTTTTTGCTCCAATTTCTGGATCAAAGCCTTTATACTTAGTAATAGTCAATAGATTATTGGACGAAACGAATATCCTCAACTTCGACATTTTGATCTTTTGGCTGATTGACTCAGGCAAGGTATACCCGAGAGTGATATTTTTAAGCCTTACAAAAGATCCATCGTGTACATAAAAATCAGATACTCTAAAGAAGTTTTGGTTAGGATCGGCAATAGTTACCCGTGGGAATGAATTAGATGACCCTTCTCCTGTCCAACGACCAAGCACTGATGACTCCCAATTTGACATTGGAAGATCATAACGACGGGATCCACTATAGATATCCTGTCCAAATGCGCCATACCAAAACATATTAAAGTCGAATCCTTTATAGGAAGCAGAGAAGCTTAAACCTGTTGTAACTTTTGGATAGGGATTACCAATATTGGTACGATCGTTATCATTTATCTTACCATCATGGTTATTGTCTACCCAGATAAGGTCGCCGGGTTTTGCATTTGGTTGAAGAACTGTACCATCATCGGAGGTGTGTGCAAGAATTTGGGCCTGATTTTGAAATACGCCAGCAGTCTTATATCCCCAGAAGAAAGCAATTGGTTGACCTACCTCTGCCATACAAACGTTATACATACCTACAGCAACATTGGCACCGTATATACGACCTTCGCTGTTGTCGATCGTCAGCACTTTATTTTTATTATAGCCACCAGATAGACTAACATCAATGGCCACATCATGAATATTTGTTTTGTAACCTATCTCCAATTCAATACCCTGATTTCTTACAGAACCGCCATTTACAGTGGGCGCACCACTTCCAACAAATGCTGGAATTGGAGCCACAACAAGCAAGTCTTTGGTATCCTTCCTATAGAGGTTTAATCCAATGCTGAGCCTATCTTTGAAGAAGCGGCTATCAATCCCAATGTTGGTTTGCTCCGATGTTTCCCACTTAAGATCAGGATTGGATACACTAGTTGGATTAGAACCAACGGTAATTGTTTCACCTGAACCAAATGTATATTTGCTTCCTGATCCAATAAGTGAAGTATACTGGAAGGCTCCAATTGACTCATTACCATTTTGTCCCCAACCAAAGCGAAGTTTTAGAAATGAGACAGCAGGATAATCGGCCATAAATGGCTCTTTTGTTAAAACCCATCCAGCCGATAAAGCAGGAAAATAACCATATCGATTGTTCGATCCAAAATTGGATGAACCATCGGCACGTATAACTGCTTCCAAAATGTATTTGTCCATAAAGGCATAATTACCTCTGGCAAAATAGGAAAGAAGTGCATGTTCATCTGCTCCACCCCAAGATTTATAGCTCTCCTCGTCGGTTCCATTATTAATATAGCCATGTTCAAAATCGTTGAAGAGTAAATCATTTTTGCTACCTCCAACATAGTCATGACGGTAGCTATTGGAGGTCATACCAGCAAGTGCCGTAAATGCATGCGAACCAATATTTTTTGAGTATGAAATGGTTGTCTCATTCTGCCAAGTATACCAGCGATCATTGCTTGCGGACGCCTGAGACACGATGGATTTAACATTACCACCAAGATCGTATACGGGGGTAAAACCTCTCGAAAAGCCATTGGCCAAATCAATGCCAAAGGATGATCTTACTTTTAAATTTTTGATGGGCTCCAACTGTGCCCAAACATTACCTACAACTTTATTTTCCTTATACTCTGAGTTAAGGATGCTGAGGTATGCTACGGGGTTCACAACCTCCTGAGTGGCATAGTTAGAATGACCCCAAGTTCCATCAGGATTCTTTACAGGTGTTAGAGGATCCATGTTCACTGCTTTGGCAAGTGGTCCGCTAAATTCTGCATTGGGATCAATTCCTCGGGTTTTCTTACTTGAAAATACAAGATTATTTCCATAGCTGAAAATACCGCTATGATGGGCAGAGTTTATACGGTATGTATAACGCTCATAGTTGGATTTTCCTTTTGCGACAATTCCATCTTGCAGCGTATAGGAAAACGAAGACAGAAATGTAGAAGCATCATTTCCTCCGCTTACTGTAAATTGATGGTTGACAGCGGGAGCGTTTTTATAAAATATCTCTTTTTGCCAGTCAGTTCCTTTTCCCACGGCTGCAACAACTGCATCCACATCCGCAAAAGGTATAGGGCTATTGTCGTTGGCATAGCTCTCGTTCATTATCATGGCATATTCTCTTGCATCAAGCAAGGAGACTTTTTTCCAAGCATTTTGAATACTGTAGGAGAAGTCATAGTTAACCATAAGTTTTCCCTTTTTCCCCTGCTTGGTTGTAATTAGAACTACCCCATTGGCACCCCTTGCACCATAAATGGCAGTAGCAGAGGCATCTTTCAAAACCTCTATGGATTCGATATCATTCGGATTCAAGTAATCAATTCCACCCACCGGCATTCCATCAACAATATAAATGGGGTTGGAATCACCTGTTGTGCCAATTCCACGTATGCGAACGGTAAAACCTTCGCCTGGTTGACCAGAATTTGAAATTACCTCAACACCTGCTGTTTTTCCCTGAAGAGCTTGCTCTACGCGCAAGGGATTTGATTTCGCAATATCCTCGCTCGATACTTTTGCAATGGACGAGGTTAGTAAACTTTTCTTCTGAACTCCGTAGCCAATAACTACTAATTCATCAATTTTTTGCGACGCATCAGCAAGAGCAACATCAATTTTAGATTGACCATTAATGCTTACTGTTTTTGTCTCCATTCCTATAAAGGAAAAGACCAATGTTTGGTCGGTTGCAGCTGTAATGGAGTAGTTACCATTGGCATCGGTGGTTGTACCTTTTCCTGGCAGTTCCTTAATAACTACGGTAACACCTGGAAGTGGACCTCCATCAGAGGCGGATGTAACGGTTCCTTTAACGCTAATGCTCTGCGCATAAAGAACCCCTCCTAACAGAATCAAGAAAGCTGAAAGAAGTGTTTTTTTCATGTGAGTTAAGTTTTAGTTTAGTTAGGGGTTTAAAACGACAGAAAATTACGACCCTAATTACCTGTAAGCACAATTTCATGCCACGTCTTAACCTCAACCAATTTAAAATTGCATAGCACAATCGTTTGCGCAATATAAATTTGTCTACGTCAATGCTACTTCAAAAATGGAGGTGTTATGAATTTAATTATTGATTAACAGCATATTTCATAAGTACTACAATTGCAATTCAAATAGGCAAAATAAATTGCAAATATTCAACCGCTCTTACCCAAAATTTGTCGAATTTGGCAAATTACATAGTGGAAATATGGGTAAAAATGTCCAATCAATGACGTCATAATTGAAAAATGCCACCCAAAAAGAGCAGCATTTAACACCAGAAAACGTTTGCAAAGATGATTTCAAGGACAAGTATCTACTATCAAATGGCAATAAACGAATAATTAAGTATTTAGTTATTGAGAATACCATTTGTCATAAATGGCCATAAACATTACCATTCAGAGATCTTGCTTAAGACATAACTCACTCAGCAAAAAATACGCTACAATCCCAAATCCTCATTAATAAGAACTAGTGTAATCCTCCCCTTTGGAAACGATTTTTCAGTAATCAACCATGAGTTGCAAATTCGATCGGGACTCTTACAATCGCTACAAACAGAGGTACGTTGACAGGGTGTAGAAAAGTTGGGATGTCTAACGGCATTAAGTGGTGCAGTATAACGGCGTATATGCTGGCGGGCATGCTTCACATCATCCATCAGCTTATTTCTTCCCACAAACAGGTAAACACGAGAAGGTCCAAAGGCTATTGGCGCAATTCGGTTTCCTACCATATCGAGATTTACAAGTTGACCCGTGGCAGTAATGGCGTTGGTGCCAGTTAAGAAAACATCGGAGAGCAATGCCTGACGACGCACCGCCAAATTTTCCTCATGGCTTCTATCCGCCCTAAACCCATCGAGAAAGGTAATTTTCTGGTTATTCTTTAATGTCTCAAGTATTCCGGTTTGAACGAGCGTAAGCGAATCGGCATAAGATACCAACTTCCCCTCCGAAATGGATAGTATCTCTGGAAGAATAGCCCCCGAAACCTCCTTCACCTTTTCAACAATCACTACATTAAATCCATTACACCGAAACGCTGCAGCGCATTTAATAAGTCTTTCATTCCAATATTTACTAGTTAAATCGTTCATCGCATTTTTTTGTAAAAGTAAGGATTCCAAATCCCACCTTGTTCTGAAATGCACAAACAATTTGAAAAAAGTGAAGAGAATTTATACTAATTGCTTGATTGTATGTAATCCAAACGAAACGTAAAAGTCTAGTATATGAAAATACTATAAACGGTAAAATATGCACTGGTAAATTCATCTACCATTAATGTACCATCAACGACAATAAATTTAACAATTAACACCCATCCCATTTTACGTTTGAAGCTTTATCCCAAAAATTTGTCGCGGCTAGATTAAACAAATTCTGAATAACTATGGGCAATAGCTATATACTATAGTTAGGCACTAAATCTCGAAGGAAGAGTGAAGCACTTCCTGCTGGTGCACTGCTGCGAAGGACAATACGAAACTCACGCTTAAATGAAATATCCAAAACGGGTATAGCAACAAGGGTTTCATCTTTAAGTTCCCTCTCAACGGCTTTTTCCGATACAATACCAATACAGGAAGAATTCTTTACAAATTGTTTAATTCCCTCGGTGGTACCCAGCTGTAGTAATATGTTAAGTTGTTCTATCTTAACAGAATGCTCTCTTAGCACCCTGTCAATAATCTCAAGAGTTCCAGAACCAGCCTCTCGAATTACCAACGGGGTGGTTAATAAATCAGATAAAAATAACTTTTCGGGCAATGAACCAGCAAAAGATGGAGAGGCAATCACCAGGAGTTCATCCTCGGCAAAAGGCAGATACACCAATCCAACTCGGCTTGAATACCCCTCAACCATGCCAATGTCCGCATGATTTGCTTCTAGCGCATCCTCAACCTCCCGGGAGTTACCAGAAATTATGGATACACGTAAATGTGGATATTGCTCATAAAAGTGGGAAAGATATATCGGCAAAACATATTGAGCAATGGTTGAACTGGCTGCAATATTAAGTTCACCGGAGATGGTATTCTTTAGCAAGCCAAGTTCATAATCCATTTCACCATATATCTTAAAAATCTGCAACAAACGTCGTTTTACGAGCTCGCCTGCTGGTGTTAATTCAATACGGTTCGATTTTCGCTGAAAGAGAGAAGTGCCAACGATAAGTTCCAGTTCTCGAATATGCTTAGAAACTGCTGGTTGAGTAATATAAAGATGTTCGGCTGCTCGAGTAAAACTAAGTTGCTCGGCAACCGCCATGAAAACCTGCCATCGAAAATCATAGTGACTCATCGTACCCATTATAAAATGGCAAAAATCACCAAAGTCTAATTCACTTTCAACTTTGTTCCTATAGCGAGTATATCATTGGCCTTCAACTTATTCTTCTTACAAAGTTCATCCAATGGAATACTATTCTTCCTTGCAATAGAATATAAGGTATCACCTTTCCTTACAGTGTAGGTGTNTTTTTTCTTATGGTTTGCAGCTGTTGCCGACGCTTGCTTTTTAGGGCCACTGGATTCAACCTGAGAAGCCAAACTCCCTTGNGGAACAAAAGACAATTCTCCATGTCGATAGTATACCGTCAGTGCTTCTGGTCTTATAGAAAAGTTTTGATAATTGAGNAGATAGGCTGGATCAAAATGGCTTCCNAGGAATCTCGTTTCAAAATGAAGATGAGTAGTGGTTGCCCTACCAGTACGACCGCCAAGTCCAATAAAATATCCAGCATTCACCTCTTCCCCCACTTTAACAAGTATTTTTGAAAGATGTGCATACAACGTTTCAAGACCATTGGGGTGCTGAACCACCACCATTAATCCATAACCATGAAACCGTTTCGCCATTCTTACAACGCCATTAAAAGCACATTTAACCGAGTCGCCAGCTTGAAGTTTAATATCGACGCCGGAGTGTAAGTGGTGTCTACGTTTATTACCATAAGGCGAGAGTATGCGGCCTCTGAAGGGAAACGCAAAATCGCCCATTTCAGCAGTCGAACAATTCAAATTAAGCGAATCAGGAATTGCAATACCTCTTTTCGGACAACTAATAGATAAAGAGGAATTGCAATGGCTATAATACTGATTAATATAATCTACATTGGAGGAAGAATCAGTCAAGGAGGTGAAAGCAGCAGAGCTACCGAGGAGAAAGTTCTCAATTTTTGATGAAAAATCTAATGCTCTTGCTTGGTTAAAGAAAAGAATAAGTAGAACTGAAATAAAAGTAATACGCTTTGTGGCTTTCATGTTATTTCATTTTTATACAAAGAAAACGCAATATGAATAAACATCCTATTGCGTTTTAGAAACTTTAACATAAAAGTTTTTCCAAGCTATCTTAATAATTTTTGGATTTCAGCCATTAAAAGTTGAATATTAATGGGTTTTGAAATGTAGGAGTCACAACCGGCGCTCATTACTTTCTCTCTATCTTCTACAAAGGCGTAAGCCGTTGTGGCTATTATCTTCACCTTACTGTTTTTCTTCCTAATTATCTGAGTAGCCTCATACCCATTCATAACAGGCATTTTAATATCCATCAGAATTAGATCTATTTCAGGATGATCTTCGAGCTGTTTAACAGCCTCAGCACCATTTGCAGCCCAATACAGCTCAGCGCCTGTTGTCTTTAGCAACTCCTCAAGGAAAAGGTAATTAATCTCTTCGTCCTCTGCAATTAGAAAACTTTTAGTTTTGTATGCACCTTCAATAGGATAATCTGCTCTAAAATCCATTCCCTAATAATTTACGTATTTAAGTTGGAGCGTTTGTTTCAGCAAAGTTATGCAATTAATCAAAAAAACAACATCAAAACTACCTCGATGCAATTGCATTTACCAAATAATAAAAAAAACAGACCAGTTTATGGTTGGTTACGTACCAAAATTGTTTAAAACTTTTCGATAATTGTTAACTTCTTACTGTTTAAAACAGTATAATTATGAGTTAAAATTGATTCCTTTGCCATGTAGGTTAACCAAACTATATGGCCTCAAAAAAGAGGAAGATTAAAGTTAATAAGATGCTTGCATTACGTGAGCAACATATGAAAAGAACGTATAAAAAGTCTCTTCTGTTCAATGAACCGGAGATGGAGGCTATTAATACATTCTGCCGTAGATATAAGATTTCCAACAAGTCAAAATTCTTTAGAGAAACCATAATTACCACTATTCTAAAGAAGATTGAGCAAGATCACCCTACCCTTTTTTAAATTGGTAATGTAGGTTTTGCTGCAGAGACTGTCAACAATTTAGAACTTTGCCGATAGCTTTATATTTAAGCGTCGGCTTGTTAAATAATTTGGAATGGCCAACATATCGGGTATTCCCTCTTGATTACCCACAGTTCTAACCCAAAGATACGAAACGGTATTATTTATATCGAGTAGGTTAAATACCTCCACTGTAAGCATTAACGATCGGAATAGAGTGGTGAAGTTCTCCACCTTTTTTCTACCGGGATTATCTATCAATACTTTTGTAAATCCTATATCCACCCTACGATAGGTAGGCATACGAAAATAGTTGTCCCACCGATCTTTTTGTGGTGAAAAAAAAGGTAAGCCTGTTCCATATTGCAGCGTAAGGTGCACCCGAACAGTTGGATTGCCTGCAAGGTAATCTTGAAAGAACATGGAAAGATTCAGGCGTTGATCTGTAGGCGTTGGAAAATAACCAGGATGAACCGTGATTCCAGTGCTGGTAATATAGGAATCGCCTATTATATCCTCCTTGGTATTAAGAAAAGAGAGACTTACCCAACTTTCAGCACCCGGAAGCAACTCTCCATTAACCTTAAAATCGGCACCATAAGCATACCCATTTGCCAAATTTAAACCAGCATAAGTAACTTGAATATTATCCATTTTATAAGGCTCAATATTACGAAGCCGCTTATAAAACACTTCCGATGTAAATCTAAATGGTTTACCAAACGCTAAAAAATCGTATCGTGAACCTGCAACAAACTGAATAGACTTTTGAGCCTTAAGGTTAAAATTCATTTTCCCAGTCTCCCCTTGAAGTTCCTTAATAAAGGGTGGTTGAACATATGCCCCCCCGGAGAAATGGAATGACAATGGACTACCATATTCTGGGGTATAGGCAAAAGAAAAACGAGGGCTAATGTTTAATTCACCATTAAGCATAGAGTAGGTGGCTCTTATTCCTGCCGTTAATATAAATTCGGCCTCCCCTATGTCGAACCCATATTTTTCCTGAATGTAACCAGAGTGACGATAAGCATCAAAGCGGTTACGTGCAATTGCCAAGGAGTATAGCGATAAGTTGCTTCCACCTGTAGGAAGGCTGTAACCCGATGAATCAATCATCTGCCACTCACGCACATTGTCAAATACACGTTCACGCTGAAATTTCACGCCCCACTGCAAAGTACTTTTGCCCGCCACAAATATTCCCTTGTGCTCAAAAGAATATACGTAAGCATTTAAGCTATTTCGTGCATGATTCAAAAATGAACCAACGCCAACATTTACAAGGCTATCCGAGTAAGTATCAGAACCCAATGAGTTATCAAGTTCATTGATCCAATATTCGCCTAATATGTCATAAGTCTCCCGTTCACTGGTAATATAGGAGGATGCAATAAATTTCAATGCAACAGCTTCCGAAGGGCGAAAGGAGATTGTCGTTGCAGTTAAACCTGTTTGATAGGTATTATGCTCCCATCCATCATAGTATACTTTGAACCCCAGTGGGTTACTCAACAATCCAAAAGAGGTCTCTCTATTCTCCGGATAGAATTTATATTGATTGCTGGCATAGCTACCCAATAGCGATACGGATACCGAAGAAGAAATATCGTAATTTAAGTAGGTTTGAAAATCGATAAAGGACGGATAATACTCCCCTTTTGTATCTAATGTTCCCAATAAATACTTGGATGTTTTATATCGAAAACCTGAAATATGGGTTAGCTTTCCCTTCATGCCAATTCCCTCTACCGATGCAGTCGTACCCAGTAAGCTTGCCGAGGCCGAAGCCTTAAAACCAATGGGTTTTCTATAACGAATGCTAAGCGCTGATGACATTTTATCACCCTTATCAGCATCAAAACCTCCGGTAGAAAATTCAACCGATGATACCATGTCTGGATTTATGGCGCTAAGTCCCTCCTGCTGTCCACTCTTGAGCAAAAAGGGTCGATACACCTCAATATCATTTATGTAAACTAAATTTTCGTCGAAACTACCACCTCGAACGGAATATTGAGAGCTAAGCTCGTTATTGCTGGTAACACCTGGTATACTCTTCAACATTGTTTCAAAACTACCGCCAACATTTGGCATTAACTCCACTGTTTTTGCATTGAGCATGGTAGAATTACCAATCTGCTTATCCTTCCCAAGAACTGATATCTCGTTTAGTGTGGTTACCTTCGGTGTCATGAGAAATGCAACAGGTTTTGGTCTATTTGTTGTGAATTTTCGCACTATCTTTATTGGTTGATAGCCAACCGACTGAACAAGTAGGGTAACCTCAACCCCAAATGGAACACGCAACTTAAATTCTCCCGCCTCGTTGGCGCTGCATCCACTGCTTGTTCCTTCAATGGTAATAGTTGCAAATGGAATAGCATTCTCAAGCGAATCGCTAACAATACCACTAATTTCTACCTCATTTTGCGCCTGAGCTATGGTTGATGATAATACCAGCAAAGTAAAAGATAAAAGAAAAAACCTCATGAAGAACTAAATTTCAGGGAAAACATCAAATTTTGAGAAATATTGCTCGAAGATACGCATTTACCCAATGCGTGCCTATATTCCACAATGGCTGCTTTTGAAAAAACATATAACTTTGCCAACAAACAGCAATTCTAAAAAGCGATGCAAACAGATAGTAATGACTTGAAAAAAGTTCTCGTAATTAGTGGCAACAATGCCTGCCGAAGCCAAATGGCAGAAGGCTGGATGAACTATTACGGTAAGGGAGCCATTGATGTTAAAAGCGCCGGACTAGTGAAGGGAAGCTTAGATTGGGAAGCCGCCAATGCTATGATGGAGGCAGTAATTGATATTACCAAATACACCTCAAAAACACTTGAGGAGGTGCAAGAATTCAAACCCGACTACCTTGTTATACTAGCAGAAGAGATAAAACCAGAGCAAATTACCATAGGTGGAAATCCACAAATTTTTTACTTTCACTTACCAACCCCACCAGCCGATATCTCCATCCGAGAAGCCTTTTATCGTGCACTTTGCAACGAAGTAGAAAACTACTGTTTCGACTTTGTGCATGAACACATTAAAAAACTCCAATAACGATGGTAACTCAAGTAACTCTAGAATTACCAAAATTAGGTCGAGGCTTTCATCTAATCACCAATATCATTGTAAATGCAATAACTCCGCTACCGGAGTACGGCATGGTAAGCCTCTTTATTAAGCACACATCGGCTGCCCTCACCATCAACGAAAATGCCGATCCTGCAGTAAGAACTGATCTACGCACGTTTATCGATGACCTTATTCCTGACAACTATCCTAAATTCACGCACACCATTGAGGGTCCCGATGACATGTCGGCTCATGTTAAGTCTTCTTTTTTTGGACCAAGTCTCACCATTCCAATAACAAATCGACAATTGGCCTTGGGTAGTTGGCAAGGAATCTACCTTTGTGAATTTAGAAATTACAGCACCAAGCGTACCCTAACAATTACAATTTATTCGTAAAGCACAATTAACAAGATATTACCAATAATTGATTCATTTACTCAAACGCCAAATCCCGTTGCCGTAAAACAAGTAAAATGGCATATCACTAAATTACATTCGATAGTGTAATTTCTTCACCAACAGTGTAAACGCGCTATAATTTCAAATCAGGATAGGCAACATCATTGGTTGAATCAAGACAGCATTCGCTAGCCATCTTGTTACATATTTCCACTAATTAGCAATATTTGGTTTAAATTAATAGCTGTTATGATACATATCAGTTGGAGACATAAATAAAAATACATAATTTTGCTTTCAATCAATCATGATTAGAACTACATAATAAATAAGATAAAAGCTTATGAAAAAAGAGCTTCTGCTAGGAGACGAGGCCATAGCGCAAGGTGCTATCGACGGGGGCCTTTCTGGAATATACGCATATCCTGGAACACCATCCACCGAGATAATGGAATACGTTCAAGGATCAACCCAAGCTATCGAGAAAAATATTCATCGGCAATGGTCTGCTAACGAAAAAACGGCAATGGAATCGGCCATTGGAATGTCGTATGCAGGCAAACGCACCATGGTTTGCTTTAAGCATGTTGGTTTAAATGTTGCCGCCGATCCATTCATCAACGCATCAATCACTGGAGTAAATGGTGGTTTAGTTGTTGTTTCTGCCGACGATCCTTCAATGCACTCATCACAAAATGAACAGGACTCTCGCTTTTACGCCAAGTTTGCCATGATTCCAATTTTAGAACCTTCCAATCAACAGGAAGCTTACGATATGGCTTACACTGCCTTTGAACTTTCTGAACGACTCAACGTGCCCGTAATGATTCGAATTACCACCCGCATGGCTCACTCGCGTTCGGGTGTTGCCACCAAGCCGGCGAAGAGTGAGAATGGGCTTCAACTTCCAAATAATCCTCGTCAATTTGTTCTACTGCCTGCCATTGCACGAAAAAACTATAAATTACTTCTTGGTAATCAGGCAAATATGGAGGCTATATCGGAGGAATCATCATTCAACCAATACTTTGATGCCCCCAATAAAAAGCTCGGAATAATTGCAACGGGTATCTCCTACAACTATCTCATGGAATGCTATCCCGAACGTAACTGTCCACATCCTATTCTTAAAATCAGCCACTATCCACTTCCACGGAAAAAAGTGGAACAAATATATCATGATTGCGATCAAATATTAGTTCTCGAGGATGGCTATCCAATTATTGAGGAGATGCTAAAAGGTTACATCAATACAACTAAACCAATTAAAGGAAGACTAGACCTAACCATTCCGCGAGATGGAGAACTTGATCCTAACATTGTAGCAAAGGCATTGGGTATTAAAACGGAAGAAGGAACACCCATGCCAGAAGAGGTAAAACAAAGACCCCCTGCTCTATGTCAAGGATGTGGTCACCGCGATGTTTACGAGGACTTAAATGAGGCTATGGTTGAGTATGGTGCTGGACGAGTATTTGCAGATATTGGATGTTATACGCTTGGAGCACTAGCACCTTTTAATGCTATAAACTCCTGCGTAGACATGGGTGCCTCCATTACCATGGCCAAAGGTGCTGCTGATGCCGGACTAATACCCGCTGTTGCAGTAATTGGCGACTCCACCTTTACCCATTCGGGTATGACTGGTTTGCTAGATGCGGTAATTGAAAATACTCCAATTACCGTTATTATTTCCGACAACTCCACCACTGGCATGACTGGCGGACAGCACTCTGCCGCAACCGGTAGAATTGAGCAAATTTGCACTGGTTTAGGAGTTGATCCAAAGCATATTCGGGTTATGATTCCTTTGAAAAAGAACCACGAGGAAAATGTTGCCATTATGAAGGAGGAAATTGCATATCAAGGGGTTTCAGTGATTATTCCAAGGAGAGAATGCATCCAAACTTTTGCACGGCGAAAAAGAACCGAAAAAAAGGAAAACTAACCCATCACATCAAACTATAAAACGATGAAGACAGATATTATACTTGCTGGTGTAGGAGGACAAGGGATTCTTTCAATAGCTGCTGTAATTGGTCACGCTGCAGTTTCAAAAAACTTGTACCTAAAGCAATCAGAGGTTCATGGCATGAGTCAACGAGGAGGTGATGTTCAAAGCCACCTAAGAATTTCTGACAAGCAAATTGCATCGGACCTAATTCCCTTAGGAAGTGCTGACCTAATTTTATCGGTTGAACCGATGGAAGCACTGAGGTATTTACCCTACCTTTCGGGGCAAGGAACCGTTGTAACCAATCTAACTCCCTTCAACAATATCAACGACTACCCGAGCATCGACGATCTAAACAAAAGAATTAAGCAGCTCCCCCATTCCATCGCCCTTGATGCTGATGCGATTGCGAAACAGGCCGGCAATGCTCGAGCCTCCAACATCGTAATGTTAGGTGCAGCATCTCCTTACATTCATATTTCCTTTGAAAGTTTGGAAGATGGAATTCGGCAACTTTTTGGAAAAAAAGGAACAGAAGTTGTGGAAGTTAACCTCCAGGCATTAAGAGCAGGAAGAGCTTATACCGAAGCTTACCAAAAATAGCTGATTAATCCTTTTAATAAATAAGAGCCAATCGGATTCTATTCTGGTTGGCTCTTTTACTTGGTTAATTTTATATCCCTTACTTTTTTTACTATTTTGCAACAAGTAAAAAGTAGTAACATAGTTAACAAGCAGGTAATTAAGCATTTAACCACTATTTTTATTTTAAACCATTATGTTTCTTAAATAAAAAAGGTTTAAGCCTGTAAACCAATAACATAGTAAGTAAAATTTGGCACTAAAACAGTAATAAAACGACCTAAAACAAGCATTTCAGAGTAAAAAGTGTAAAAAAGGTACAAAAAAATGTAACTCTTTATTTTTTGATTCGTATTAAAAATCAAACACTTATGTAAATATGAAACAAAATGCTAGACTAATTCAGGTAAAAATTAACGGTTATTCCTACATATATGCTTATTATAAGCACCAAGGCAATGTTATTAAAGTAAATACCAATACAGCCTTTATTGAGGGCAAAATGACTAAAAGCCTACTCTATACAAGTAACGTTGACAATTATGAAGAAATTAACAGGAAAACAATAAACCTACTCAATAGAGTAAATGACTACATAATGACTAAATACCTAGCAGGTGTTAACTCATTTACTGTGAATCAAAAGGAATGTTTAGCCTACATTAGTGACAATAACTATTATACTGTCAATAAAATAGAACATAGAAAGGGCAATGCAATAGGTAATAACAATATCAATAAAACTCTAAACACTTATCTAAGTGAGTTTATAGCAACAAAAGAAAACAGCCTAACAGGTTCAACCCTAAGCCTATATTACTACCTGCAACGTTACTTGAATGAGTTTAATGGCAAAATAGACCTGAGCGAAGTAAACCAAGTACTTGTTAATAACTTCATTAATCATTTGCTCAGTAAGGGAATGACAAACAACAGTGTAGGCGCATACATTACCAACCTTAAGGCACTGTTTAACTATTTACAAAGGGAAAACATTTACCAATTTAGCCACCAAACGTTAAACCCAATAGTGAAGAAAACCGCTAAAGAGGTAATGAGTTTAAGTAAAGAAGAACTACAAGCAGTTATAACCTTGGCACAATCTAACCTAACCAAGCCAAGCCAAGAAAAAACCCTAAAGTGCTTTATTTTTCAGTGTTTAACAGGGTTAAGGGTTTCCGATTTAGGCAACCTAAATCAAACTAATTTCAAAATAATTAACAACAAAACCTACCTAATCAAGAAAACTCTGAAAACCCAAACCAGCGTAACTATTCCTTTACACCCAATAGCCCAACAAATTATAGAGGAGTATAACTATAAACTACCATTACCAACGAGTAAGGGGTATAACCTTAACTTAAAGGCAATCTTTAAACGGCACAACATACTTACTGAGCAGGTAGAAGTAACACAACTACAAGGCAATAAGTCAACTAAACAATTAGTAAATAAGTATGAGTTAGTTAGTTCACATTGGGCAAGAAAAACATTTATTACTTTAAACCTAAACAATGGCTTACCAGTTAACCAGTTAATGCAACTAACAGGGCATAAGAACGTTAGAACATTGCAAAAGTATATGACTAAGACAATACCAACTAACATATTGAGTAACATAGCATAAGCAAGTATATAAATAAATATGTTATACAAATTGTAACAATTATAAATTCACTTCGTATAATGCAATATAAATATTTTTTAAATATGAAAAAAATAATTTTGATGGCTACAACTTCGGCCATAACTTACAATGAAGTTGGTAATAATGAAAAAATTAACATTATTACGGTTGGCGACAACCAAATAGAATTTATGAAACTATACCATTTACTTGGTATTACTCCAAGGGAATCAATTAGCCTCATTAACGAATTTGCTATTTTTGAGGGAAATAATTACGGTGAAGTTAGTAGCCTGTTTAGCCTTAAACTAACAACAAACGAGTTTAAGGAAATTATTTTAAATTAGTTATTGCTAACGTACTCTTTAATTAATCAAGAAATGCACTGTCAGATGAAGAGTTTAATTCATCTAGCAGTGCATTTAAACGTAATATGTTTAGCCTGAGTAAGACAATACCAACTAACATATTGAGTAACATAGCATAAAGGGGGGATGGGGGTTTGAAATTATGCCAACCTCCTGTATACCCCACCATACACCCATTTACAAAATTTCAAATTTATGGACGGTGTTTAACAAACTGTTTAATAAGCACTTACAAACTGCTTAATTTACCCCCTAACAAATATATGTTTTATAACATATTTTTTATTTATATAGTTATATACCAACCAGTGTATTTATAGCAAATAATAAAAAATAATAATAAACATTACATTATGAATAAGACAGCAATTCAAAATCAAAAGCACAATTACGCACAACGTAAATACGCTCAATATAAGTCAATACAGAGCGAAAAAACATTACCAAACAACCTAGAGGGTGTTTATATTTACAACGCCAATAAAGGGGAATTTAAGCCATATACCGCCAATCAAACCCCTAAACAGTATAACGTTCATTCATTACGATTTGGTAATGCAATTGGGCAAAATTACCTCTTTATTAACTTTACAAATTTTCAATCAGTTAGGGTTAATTATGAAGTAAGTGAAGAAAATGAATATAGTTTTTCTTATAATAATGCTGACTATTGTTTCACGATTACCCCAAACGAAAAAAAGGTAAAAATTGAAATGAAAAAATAGAGTTCCCTATAACAATGAGTGTCAACTCACAACCCTCAATAGCAATCAAACCCAATAGCCATAAGCATTATAGAAGAAAAAAGTATATGCACTAGGTGCGTATACTTTTTGACCAATAAACATCAATAAAATGAGCAATAAAATGAGCAAAAAAATAGTGCAAATAGTTAGCATAGATTGGTTAACAATTTCTTTAACTGGTATACCACCAGTCGATTATAAAAATGACGCTTGTTATATAGTTAATACACAGGAAACTAACCTAAATTTTAGGTTTGTTTCCGACCTATACGTTAACACTATTAAAGTTGGTAAACTATACTACCAACCACTTAAGTCATATATGCCAAAAGATTTAATGCACCTAACTATTGCTAATGAAATATTATACACAACTAACTTAAAGAATTATATTAAGTATTTATTGAAAATTGGTAAGTATAAGCAGGTAGTTAGATTAGATTTAGCAGTTGATTACCTGCTTAGTGAGCAAAATTTGGCAAAAAAAACAATTAACCTATTGAAAAACAATAATGTAACTAAGAAAGGAAAAACAGAATTTGAAAGTCATAATATTGAGTTAACAAGTCTAACCTATGGTAGCAATAAGTCAAATAAACAAATAGTAATTTATAATAAGACAAAGGAACTAAAGCAATCCAATAAGCCATATATTAACCGATTTCATTACGAAAATGGCTTAATAGTTAATATGAATGACAGCATACAACGCTTTGAATTAAGATTAAAAAAGTCGGCAACAAAGAATATAGACATAACTCAACTAAATGATTCTAACTACCTTAAACACTTAATTATGAGCAATATAAAAAACTTCTATGACTTCAAGCAAAAGAAAAAAGAAAACTATAAAACAGTAACAAAGAATGTAACACCCCTACAATTAGACTATGTTAGTAATTCTAATTATTTACCAATTCAGCAAACAATTATAACAACAATCAACAACGTAAATAAGGCCGAAAAAATGGCAATTAAGACACTTTACACACATTATAAGGTAAACTACCTTAAACACGTTAAACTAGCAGAAAATGGCAATTTTAGCACCAAAGAAACAACTTATTACCTAGAGGTAAGTAATAAATATTTAAGTGCAATAAATGCATTATTAACAGCCAACTCAAAACTAACTATATACTATAATGCCAAGTCTATTTATTGGGAAAAAGAAATACAAAAAAAATACAAAGCAGAAATTGAGCAAACAAGTGTAAGCGAAGCAAGTAACAGAATAACCGACATAACAATTAAATGTAACTCACTAAATAGTAAATAATTATGAAGAAAAGAAAAGTAATAAGTTTAACTAATCTAAACATTAATTCAAGCGAATTATTGGAACTAATAACTCTAATTGGTAAGAATAACCCAACTAACCCAACTAATCCAACTAATGAAGAAAAGCAAAAGTTAATAGAATTACTTGCAACAGCCCAAAAAATAACTACAATAAGTAAAAACTAAAATCAATGAAGAAACAAAGAAAAAACTTTCTAACAAATGCCAATTTTAACAGCATTTTAGAGCAATATTCTCTATTTATGGGAATTACTGAGGGGGAATTAATAAGGCAATTAGTTTATGAAAATTACATAGACTTATTAGCCCAAGGGGAATTAACCCCACCAAAGCAATAGCACAGCAAAGACCTCACGCATGTGAGGTTTTTGCGTTAATGTACTTTATGCTATATTTGCAAAGGAATTAAGGCAAAAAACTCTATTTTATAACTCACTTAATTACAGTTAGTTAAGACAGGAAATAAATAAAAGTATTAAATTAGTATTAAATTCATTGTAACTAACTGACTAACAAGCATTACTATATTTCAACAAGTAAAAAGTAGTAGTTTACTTTTTATAAAGAGGGGAAATCAACCTACTAAAAAGAGCTATACGACAGCATTTAATTCCGATAACGAAGTTCATAATGAAAAAGATTTTTACTCTTTTACTAGCTGTCACTACATTTGTAGCAGTTGCTCAACAACTACCAAAGCCTCCACTACGATACAAACAGGATTTTCTCACCAAATTCGACAACATCTCAACTCATAAAGGATTAAGCAGCAATATAATAATTGATATTTATCAAGATAAATTTGGCTATATTTGGTTTGCTACCGATAATGGATTAAATCGGTACGATGGGCTAAGGATAGTTATTTACAAAAACGCTCCTATCGACAGCAACAGCTTATCAAATGATTTTGTTACCAGTATTTGCGAGGATAAAGTTGGCAATTTATGGATTGGTACAACCAATGGTTTAAACTACTTTGATCGAAAACAAGAAAAATTTTTTCATCCAATTCTAAAACCAACTTCCGAAGGCAACCTCACGGAGTCAGAAATAAATGCTCTTGCTGTTGATGAAGAAGGTGACCTTTGGGCTGAAACAGGAAATGGTGTTTTACATCATTTTAGTTTTGAAACTAACCTACACGAAACCATAAACCACCCAAAAGATTATGCAGCCATCACCAAAAAGCACCTACTCTATATTGATAAATCGGGGTATATTTGGTTCGGAGGATCATCGATGGGTCCATTTCGCTATGATCCAAGAACTCGGAAGCTGATCCAAATTAAAAGATCACCATTCGATCCAACCGGAAAAAAATTGGAAGGCGTTAACGATCTTATAGAGGATGCTTTTGGAACTCTTTGGCTTGCGTCCAATGAAGGTACGCTTATTTTTGACCCGGTGGAAGAAACCTTTTTTAAGGTGTTCTCAACCCCCATTAACACAATGGGGCTCGATTCGGAAGGGATGATTTGGCTTGGGACCTTCGACAAAGGAATATACCGTTTCGATCCGAAGCGAAAATTCTATACTATACTCAACAACAACCCAAACAATGCAATCTCACTAACCGATAATCACGTCAACAAAATATATATCGATAGAGCCGGAACGGTATGGGTTGGAACCAGTGATGGAGTAAGCAAATACAGCCCTAAGAAATATAAGTTTGAGCATTACTTTCACCTTCCTGAAATGGAGAACCTCCTCTGCTCCAACAATACCTCAGCCTTTGCTCAAGATGGACATGGGACAATATGGATAGGTACTCTAGATGCAGGGCTCAGCTCTTTCGACAGGGAGAATGGCATTTTTACTTGCTATTCAACAAATTCCAAATCGCGCATAAAGCTACCGTCTAATAGTATCGCTGCACTTTACTATGACGGGCAAGGTAATATATGGATCGGATTTAACGGATTTTCAGGCCTTGGAAAACTAAACACAAACAATACATCCTTAAGCATATACTACCCTATTAATCGGCAAATAAGCTCCATCAACGGAATTACAGCAGATAAAAAGGGAAATCTTTGGATATCCACCATGGGCGGTGATGGATTATCTATTTTCGATCCAAGAACAGGAAAATTTATACCACATCAGTTTAATCCAACGAACCAACCTTTAGGCAAAATTATTACGAGCCTTACCCCCGATAAAGATCATGATGAACTTTGGATAGGTACTTTTGAGTCAGGAATTTACCTCTACAATAACCAAACAAAAAAGTTCAAACATATTTATCCAATCAATGAATCGACACAAACTTTTGCTGAAGAAAAAAACCAAAAAATTCAATCAGCAGTTTACACCAAGGGAAAAGTTTGGTTTGGAACATCTTCTGGAATTATTATGGTTGACACTAAGTCAAATAGCATAATAAAAATACCAATATTTCGAAAAAAGTTCCCAGTTGCTGTCAATTCAATTACGCCTGACGCCTTCAGTAATATGCTTCTTTTAGGTACCGATGACGGTCCCTACCTCCTGAACATTACGACAAAAAATATAAAACCCTATATTCATACCGACCAAACAATAAACATACTACTGCGTCGACCATGTACCACCTCATACGATTTAACTAGTAATACAGCATTTATTGCTGCAGAAAATCATCTATTCATTTTTAAACCAGGAGATTTCAACTCATGGCGACGAATTAGTCTTGATGATAAATTTTTAATATCAAAAGTGGTAAAATCGGGAAATTTCACCTATGTCTCCACAAATTTAGGCCTATACCTTCTTAACATTAAGTTGCAAAAGTTGGAGAAGGTTCTTGCAAAATCTTCCCCAGATCATGAAAAGCAACCCTTCATTATTAAGGATATCTTTACGTTCGATGGAAAAAGTGGTTGGCTGCTATCCAATCACAAAGTGTATGAGGCAAAAGGTGAAAGCTCAACTGCTATTTTTAATTCCGACCATGGAGAATTTAGCAGTGCCGAGATGCTTTGTGGAGCCTATATGGATGGATTTTTTTGGTTAGGAACCGAAAATGGTTTAATTAAATTTGACCCAGGCCTCAAGAATCTCTACTACTTTAACACTCCAGACTCCCTCAGCATCTATTCAAACAAACTTCATACCGTCTGTTTAATCAACAAGCAGCTCTGGACTGGTGATTCCTATGGAGCAATAAGCATTGTAAACACTGACAATTTGAAGGTAAAACATCTATTTCTTAATTTAGATAATCAACCCTCACAAGGGCTTGTACCCATTTCACAGATTTATCTCGATTCACATCAACGAATATGGGTAGTAAGTAATAATCTTTACTGCTATAACCAATGGGGGCAAAAACTATCATTCCCTTTTATTAAAACGCTACAAAATCAAAAAGTAAAATCCGTTGTAGAAGATTTTGAAGGTCATCTTTGGATAGCAACCGATAATGGTTTGTATAAGGTAAATGCAGATAACAACATCATCATTCCGTTCTTTGAATCCGATGGACTTCAAGGAAACAGCTTCAATCAATGGTCGCAGAGGTTGCTCGATGGAAGCCTCCTTTTTGGTGGAAGAAATGGCTTTAATCTCATTTACCCATCTAAAATTGCCCTTAATGAGAGACCACCGCAGGTAGAAATTTCTGGCATAAAAGTTTTTAATCAGTTACTCAGCAACGATTATACTCAAACCAAATCCATAACACTTTCATATAATCAAAACTACCTTACAATTTATATGGCTTCTTTAAATTTCACCAATCCAGAAAAAGCCAAATATTCATACATTTTAGAAGGACTAAATGATAGCTGGATTAACAACGGCAATCAATCAACGGCTATTTTTACCAATCTAGCATCCGGAACTTATCACTTAAAGGTAAAAACCTCCAACAGCGATGGTCTGTGGAATTCCACACCAAAGGAACTAACCATAATCATTCGCCCTCCCTTTTGGAAATCTTGGTGGTTTTTAACAATAATTACTCTAATCATAGGGTTTGGCATATACAGCTTTATGAAAGTAATACGTGAGCAAATTAAATTTAGGGAAAAGACTATTGAATTGGAGCAACGCCTTCTACTTACCCAAATGAACCCTCATTTCATCTTTAATTCCCTAACCGCCATTCAAAGCTACATCTTTCGCAACGACCCAAAATCGGCAGGAAAATACCTTGCCAGCTTTGCAAAGCTGGTTCGCTTGATCCTCGAAAATTCCAGAAACAAGTATACAACCATTGGTAAGGAGATTAAAACACTGGAGCATTACCTAGAACTACAAGCACTTCGATTTGATGAGAAATTTGAATTTGCCATTGAAGCCGATCCAGATATTGAAAGAGAGAGTATGACAATTCCACCGATGCTTACCCAGCCATTCATCGAAAACGCTATTGAACATGGAATTAATACGGATGCAGGCAAAGGCCATATTATTATTCGCTATTTATTGCACGATGAGATAATTATAATTGAGGTTGAGGACGATGGAATAGGTATCAACAAGGCAATGCAGCTACAAAAAGAGGGCCAGAAAGATCATATATCTCTAGCCACCAAAATTTCAAAAGAGAGGCTTGAAAACTTAAACAAGTTGGAAAAAGGTAAAATTAGTATGGAGATTGTAGACCTTGCTACCATTAATAATTTATTTCATGGAACAAAAGTTACTTTTAAAATTCCATACAAATGGGTTGAAACATCATATAGAATTCCCTAACTTGAACAAAATTTTGGAATATGTTAAAAACCATTATTATCGACGATGAGCTGATGGCAAGAGAGGCCATAAGCAACATGGTGACATTATACTGTCCCAACCTCGAAGTAACCGACACGGCAGATAGCGTTGCTAGCGGCTACGAAACCATCAAAAAGCATAATCCCGATCTTGTGCTTTTGGATATTAAGATGACTGATGGTACTGGATTTGATTTGCTGCAAATGTTTGACACCATCAACTTCAAATTTATCTTCATTACGGCATATGAGGAGTACGCCATTCAGGCATTCAAATTTAGTGCTCTCGATTATCTGCTAAAGCCCATTGATCCAAACGACCTCATAGCCTCCGTAGAAAAGTTAAATGATTCTATCCATAAAGAAGATGAAAATATTAAGCTCAAAGCCTTTATGGCAAACATACAAGGGGTAACACCTGAACTCAAGAAAATAGTTCTAAAAACAGCAGAAAGCATACATCTGGTAAATGTTAAAGACATTATTAGATGTGAATCCAGCTCCAACTACACTCTTTTCTTCTTCACCGACAATACCAAGCTATTGGTATCTAAGACACTTAAGGAGTTTGATGAAATGCTCAGCCCATACGGCTTTTTCAGAGCCCATCAGTCACACCTAATAAACCTTAACTTTCTCGACCGATATGATAAAGCCGAAGGTGGAACGCTTATTTTAAAAGATAAATCCGCCATTCCTCTTGCCGTTAGAAAACGAGAGCAGCTGATGAAAATTTTTGAAAACTTATAACCAACAGTTTTAAAAATCAATATACATAGGTTATGTAGTGGTCAATTAACCTTGAATTAATATTTGTTTAACTAAATAATAATAATCCATATCACCACATCAAGAAGTAGGAAAATTACCTTTGAGCAGACTTAATGTAATCCTTCATAAATGGACAATTTTTACTTAATTGCCGTTTCGGTATTAATCCTACTAGCCATAGTAGACCTTGTTGTAGGTGTAAGTAACGATGCAGTAAATTTTCTCAACTCGGCTATAGGTTCTCAGGTTGCACCAAGATACATCATTTTAATTGTTGCATCACTTGGTGTAATTTTAGGGTCCATTCTTTCCAGTGGAATGATGGAAATTGCCCGTAAAGGGATATTTCACCCCAATGAATTTTTCTTTTCTGAAATCATGATCATATTTATGGCGGTAATGCTCACCGACATAATTCTTCTAGACCTTTTTAACACTTTCGGTCTACCAACTTCCACCACTGTTTCACTAGTTTTTGAACTATTGGGTTCCGCTGTTGCAGTTGCTTCAGTGAAAATTTTAAGCAACGGTGGCTCACTAGCTTCACTAAGCCAATACATCAACACCGATAAAGCACTGGCAATTATTTCAGGCATTCTTATTTCCGTAGTCGTCGCGTTCATAACTGGGTCTGTAGTAATGTATATTGCACGTATTTTATTCTCGTTTAATGTAAAGCGAACATATCCATATTTTGGTGCCATTTTCGGTGGTTTTGCTATCACAGCCCTCACCTATTTTATAATTATGAAAGGGGTACAGGGTACGTCGTTGGTGCCACAAAGCATTATTGATTATCTAAATAACCAAACCTCCTTAATTCTGTTAATTAGTTTCTTAGGATGGACCGTAATTCTACAGGTAATAACCATATTCTTTCGATTCAATATTTTTAGGCTTGTGGTATTAGTGGGAACATTCGCCCTAGCTCTCTCCTTTGCCGGCAACGATCTGGTTAACTTCATTGGAGTTTCCATGGCTGGTCTCAAATCCTACCAAATATTTGCTGCGTCAGGTGTTGCCGCTGACCATTTAGTAATGTCGCAGCTAGCCGGACCGGTAGCAGCAAACACCTATTATCTGCTCATTGCAGGTTTGATTATGGTGGCAACCCTTTTCCTATCCAAAAAAGCTAAAACAGTCACCGAAACAGAGGTAAACCTTGCCCGTCAAGATAGTGGTGCAGAACGTTTTGGTTCATCTCAGTTTTCACGCACCTTGGTAAGACAAACCATGGCTGTTTCGGCAACGCTTGCACGAATTACACCAGGTCCCATTGTCCGTTTTATCGAAAATAGGTTCGATCAAACAAAAGCACAGAAGGTTTACCCTCGCAAAAATGCAGCGAACGCCTCCTTTGACCTAGTAAGAGCGTCAGTTAACCTCACCATTGCCAGTATCTTGATTTCCACCGCAACTTCCTTAAAGCTGCCTCTATCTACCACTTATGTAACCTTTATGGTTGCAATGGGCTCCTCCCTAGCCGACCGTGCTTGGGGCAGAGAAAGTGCGGTGTATCGAATAACCGGAGTGATCACGGTAATTTCAGGCTGGTTTTTTACAGCACTCATTGCATTTACTGTAGCCTCATTGGTAGCCATCGCCATCTCTTTTGGTGGAAAATGGGTTGTGTTTGCGTTAATCGTTTTGGCAGGATATATTCTATTTAAAAGCCACAAGCTTCATAAAAAAAAGTATGACGAACGTCATTCAGTAGAGGTTGACGAGCTAGCCTTTGAAGATTCAAATATTGTTCGCAAGTGCATCAAGGATGTTAAGGAGATGCTCAAAAATTCCATTGAGATATACAATCAAACATTAATCGGACTGTCAACGGAAGACAGGAAACTGCTCAAAAAAATCAATCTTCAAGTTGAAGAATTAAACGCTAACGCGAAAAAATTAAAAAACAATCTTACCACCACACTACAAAAATTCCGTGTCGATTCCATTGAAACCGGACATTTCTACGTGCAGGTTGTTGACTACCTACGCGAGATTGCCCATTCACTAACCTTTGTTACTGGCCCAAGTTTTCAGCATATCGACAACAATCACAAGGGATTCAACAAGGTTCAACAAAATGAAATCAAGGAAATTAACCTTAAAATATCCAAGCTGTTCGAGCAAATTATTAAAATGGTTTCCGACAATGACTTTACTGACATTCCCATAATTATTAACATGCAACAAGATGTTCTAGAAACCATTAATATTGCCCGAAAAAATCAAATTAAGAGAATCAAATCCAATGAAACTGGAACAAGGAATAGCGTGCTTTATTTAGGTATTCTTAACGAATCCAAAAATATGCTGTTACAAACCATCAATCTTCTAAAGGCACAGCGCGATTTTATTCTGAACAATTACGATGAATAACCTTAGCTATATATCCACAAAAAAGGGTGCTTATTGCACCCTTTTTTGTTTCCAATCACCCGTTATCAAGTTGTAACTTATTTGCCTACTTAAGCCCCATCTTAGTCTTAATAACCCCTTGATATTTCTTATCGATAACCAAAATATGGTTAACAAGCCATTCTTTCAGAAACTTCATCATTTCAATTGCCACACCTTCAAAACCGGACTTATGCTTCTGCTGAAACTCCTTGATCTTTTCAATGAATAGTTGATGCTGACTCATATGAGATTCAAGATCGTCATAATTTGCGCTTTTCATCAAAAATTCCTCTCGCCTAAAGTGAGAAATGGTATAGTCCGATAGCTTTTTAAGTAATGGCTCAGTGATTGCGTTGCCTTTTCCTTCTGCAAGAGCACCAATAAGATCATCGATTATTCTCACCAAATTTTGATGATCGCTATCGATACTTTCTATTCCCAACTCATACTTAAAATTCCAACTTGTGTAGTACATATTGCTACCTAAAATGAGCGACAATATTAGGTATTAATTACAAACTTCAATTTATAGAAATGATCCATTCATCAATCAACGAACTTATATCCCACTCCCTTTATCGTTTTGATATAATCATCTCCAATCTTTTCTCTTAACTTTCTAATATGAACATCAATGGTGCGATCACCCACAATAATGTTATCGCCCCAAATGGAGGAGAAAATTTCTTCTCTAGTGAAAACCTTATTAGGTTTGGAGTGGAGTAAGGCAAGAAGTTCGAACTCCTTCTTTGGTAAAACTAAATCTTCACCCTCCTTAACCACCATGTAGCGTTCCTTATCGATAATAATACCTGTAATATCCATAAGTTGGCTTTCTCCTTTCGAATCTACAATATTGCTATCAAGACGTTTTAACATAGCCTTTATCCTACTTACCAACACTTTTGGTTTGATTGGCTTAGCAATATAATCATCTCCACCAGCCTCAAATCCAGCAATTTGAGAGTAGTCCTCTCCCCTGGCCGTGAGAAAGGCAACTAGGATATTCTTTAGCTTTGGATTTTGCCTTATAACTTCACAAGTTTCAATACCATCCATCTCTGGCATCATAACATCCAATAAAATCAAGTGGGGCATTACCTCTTCAGCCAAACGAATAGCTTCCATTCCATTGTTAGCAGTGAATACTTGAAATCCCTCTTTTTTGAGATTATATCCAACAAATTCCAGAATGTCGAGCTCGTCATCGACTATCAATATTTTGTAAACCTGCTCCATATCAAACAATTATTAAACGTTATAAAGCTACCCAATATCTTGTTTCAGCGCATTAAGATAAAGCTAATAATCGATTGTGTCAAGGAAATATTGTCTTAACGAAACGATAAAGCATTCGTAATCAACTTCCTTCCTTTTACTTCTTCCTTTGCATTGAATTATCAAAACAACCTAAGCGTCGGTTCAAAATGAGAATAAAACTATTTAGCATTGGAATTACCCTACTACTCAGCAGCGTTCTGAGTTTAAAGGGGCAAACAGGAAGCATTGAGGGCGTTATTTCAGATAAAAAAACAGGAGAAACACTCGTTGGTGCAACCATAATATTAGCAGGAACAACAATCGGAACTACATCCGACCTTGATGGTAAATACATTCTCGACAACCTCAAACCAGGAACCTACAACATTAGTGTAAACTTTATTTCTTACCAGCAGCAAGCCTTTTCAAATGTGAAGGTAACATTGGGTAAACCCACCAGGCTAAATGTGACACTGGATGAAGTATCACAAAAAATAGACGAGGTTGTAGTAAGTGCCACTAAAAAGACCCACACCGAAGTTTCGATGATTGCCTCCATTAAAAGCAGCCAGCTGGTAGTAAGTGGCATTTCGAGCCAGCAAATAGCTAAAGCACAGGATAAAGATGCATCTGAAGTTGTTCGACGTATTCCAGGAATTTCCATACAGAATGGCAAATTCATCATTATTAGAGGACTCTCACAGCGGTATAATAATGTTTGGATGAATGGCTCTGCCGTACCTAGTTCAGAAACTGATTCTCGAGCTTTCTCCTTCGATATGATTCCCAGCTCTCAAATAGACAATATTACTATTGTTAAGTCGCCAGCACCTGAATTCCCCGCCGATTTTTCTGGTGGCTTTGTGCAAATTACCACTAAAGATCTGCCAGACTCTAGTTCAATAGAGATTGGATGTGGATTGGGGGGGAATGATCAAACTCTGTATAAAACCTTTAAAATTGGTCCAAAAGGCGCACTAGACTTCCTTGGAGTTGATGATGGAACACGGAATATTAAGTCAACAGTTCCTTACCGTTTGAATAATGATATATCAACAAATTCATCGCAAATTAATGAGGTTTCCCAACACGGCTTTAATAACAGTTGGAGCGTAGATAATTATAAGTCGTTTACTAGGCCCGACCAGCGTCTCTCAATAATGATAGATCACAAATACTCCTTAGCCAACAACAAGACCCTGGGAATTTCTTTTGCCACCAACTACAACCATTCCTTTAGAGCCATTCATAACATGGAAAACGCCCTAATTGGTTCATACGATGTAATCAACGATCGTCCAAACTACTTCTTTAAATACACTGATAATCAGTATACCGTAGAGTCAAAACTTGGAACCATGTTTAACCTCTCCTATATTCCAAATAGCAGAACAAAAATTCTATTTCACAATATTCTTAACATAGATGGGACAAACAGGCTAACTAACCGAACTGGATATCAATTCAATAGTGGCTTTTATCAAGAACAACAGGAATATTTGTATAACAGCCGATTAACCTATTCTGGACAGGTAAATGGAAATCATAAGTTGGATGAGAATAATAATCTCGATTGGACCGTTGGTTACTCCTTGTCAAAAATGAATCAACCCGACAGACGAGATATTTCGCGCGATAGAAGTATAACCGATACAGCAGTGCCCTTAACCGTCGATTTCAACGACACAAAGCGACTCTTCCTAAAGTTAAATGAAAATGTATTCTCAGGAACAACAAACTACCAGTTTAAAATTGGCCATTGGACAAATTTTACTCCAACAATTAAGGTTGGCCTTTACGGAGAATATAAAGATAGAGACTACAATGCCCGATCGTTCTACTACATCTTAAACTCCGCTGCCAATCAATCACTCAACTACCTATCGAACGAGGAGGTATTTAGTAGCACAAATCTTGGTATTAACGGTGTGTATGTATATGAAGATACTCGAAACACCGATAGCTATAAGGCCAACAATAGATTGGCAGCAGGCTATGCTGCCATTTCCATCCCTCTTCGTAAGTTCAACATTTATGGTGGAGTACGGTTTGAAAATAACAATATGGCAATAACCAAATATGTTTCACTCGATCCTACCAATTTTACCACCAAGAAGACCTCCTATAACCAGTCTGACATTTTTCCATCCGTTAACGGAAGCTACAGTATCTCCAACAAACAGCTTGTGCGCTTGGCCTATGGTGCGTCTGTAAATAGACCAGAATTTAGAGAACTATCAACCTCTACCTATTACGACTTCGACATTTTTAGCTTTGTAGTAGGTAATACAAACCTCAAAACTGCTTATGTTCAAAACATTGATCTCCGGTATGAAATTTATCCTAAACCGGGTGAAATGATCTCATTTGCCATCTTCTATAAAAACTTTAAGGATCCCATAGAATCAACTTACTATGAAAATTCGGGTGGCTACACCTTTTCCTTCACCAACGCCAAATCGGCCAATAACCTTGGTGCTGAAATTGACATGAAAAAAGGGCTTGAGACGCTAGGGATGAAGCATTTTTCACTCTCATTCAATGCTGCCTACATATACAGCCGAGTAAAATTTGACCAGAGCAACACCTTAGAGCACGACCGACCAATGCAAGGACAATCCCCTTATCTCATAAATACCGGTTTGTTTTACCAAAACAATAAGAATACTCTTACCTGTGGATTACTTTATAATGTTATTGGAGAACGAGTAGTAGGTGTTGGTAGAGTACTTGCTAACAATCCAAGCATTTCAGTTCCCGATATTTATGAACTTCCTCGAAACCTTGTAGACTTTACACTCAATGTAAAAATCAACCACTTTTTAAATATCAGCGGTGCAGTGAAAAATATTTTAAACGACGATGTGGTACTTCAGCAAACGGCAAAATTCAATGACTCAAATGGTGTATCACAAGTGCGAAACCAAACCAAGCAGAAATACAATCCTGGACGAAACTACTCACTCTCCTTGTCATTTAAGTTTTAACTAAAAAAACCATCATAATTTCATTTTAAATCTTAACCATAAAATCCATGAAAATGAAAACTTCAACTATGAACATCATTCTCGCAATGGCGACTGTGGTGACGTTAGCTACTGGATGCAGCAAAAGCAGTGACTCAACTTCCTCGGATCCAGTTATTCCCGGTGATGCCACCACATGGGTAGGAACAACCATTGGTGACGGTTCCGATGCTTTTGAGATAAAGGGTAAATACGTTATTAAAAAAGGCACATACTCACTTAAGGGTTGGGTATATGTTGTAAGCGGCTCTACACTTTATATTGAGCCAGGCACAATAATAAAGGGGGACAAGGCAACCAAGGCAACTCTTATTGCTGAACCAGGTGGCCAAATTTTTGCAGAAGGAACTGCTAATGAGCCAATTATTATGACTTCAGCTCAGGCACCAGGTAGCCGTAAACCAGGTGACTGGGGTGGTTTAGTGGTATGTGGTAATGCTGTTAACAACCAAGGCCAAATGACCATTGAAGGTGGCTTACGCACGGTTCATGGTGGCTCCAATAATGCCGACAACTCAGGTATTTATCGCTATATCCGCATTGAGTTTGCAGGTTATCCTTACGCCACCGACCAAGAAATCAATGGCATGACCTTTGGTTCGGTTGGTAGCGGCACAACCGTTGACCACATTCAGGTATCCTACTCCAACGATGACTCCTATGAGTGGTTTGGTGGCTCAGTAAACTGCAAGTATTTGGTTGCATACCATGGCTGGGACGATGATTTTGATACCGATAATGGCTTCTCTGGAAATATGCAATTTTTACTTGGTGTTCGCGATCCTAAGATTGCCGACCAGTCTCTCTCCAACGGTTTTGAATCGGACAACAACTCCAGCGGCAGCAGTGCAACTCCATATACCTCTGCTGTATTTAGCAATGTTACCCTTATTGGACCTGGACAAGATGCCAACTTTGCCAACACAACCAATTACATCGATGGTGGTGGAATGAACCCAAATAACGGGTCTCGCCTTGGTCAGTTTCAAGCTGGCGCACAAGTTCGCAGAAACTCACATCAAAGCATCTTTAACACAGTAATTGCTGGCTATCCAGTCGGTCTTATCGTTGAGAACGACAAGGGCAGCGCTACCCAAACTGCTGCCGCGAATGGTGATCTGTATGTTATGAACGATTATTTTGCAGGCATGACCATTCTTGGTAGTGATAAGAATAAGACTTGGTTAGATCAACTTTCCACCGATGCAACTACGCTCGATCCAAACCAGCTCTCCTTTTCTCACACCTTTTTCATGCTTCCAGCAAACTTCAACAATTCTGTTGCAATTGCTGATCTTAAGCTCAACCAGCCAAACAGCACCATTGCAAATCCAAACTATGGTCCAATGGCCGATAGCCCATTACTCAGCAAGGTTGGTATTTTTAGCAATTCATTACTACAGAATAGCTGGTTCGATCAAGTTAGCTATGTTGGTGCTTTCAAGAGCGATGCCGATGCCGATAACTGGATGAAGGGATGGACCAATTTTGATCCTCAAAACACCGTTTATTAGAATTATCGTTCTAGTTAAACACTTTAAATATTGATCAAAACCGGCCCTCCATGAATGTGGCGGACCGGTTTTGATTTCTTAATCAACGAAAAGCTTTAAGTAGCAAAAGTTATTGCTAGGAGAAACAATTAACTTTGACTACTGAATTAAATTCGCTATGATTGCATCAAATCGACACAAGTATGAAGAAATTAATGATATTAATCGTTGCCATAGTTTTCACGTTACCCTTATTTTCTCAAAACATATCGGAGGGAAAGGATGGCCTGTACTACGATAGCCAAGGAGCACTCTACACCGGCACTTACCGCAACTTTTATGAAAACGGTCAAATTAAAACCGAAATTCCACTAATTAATGGACTGAAAAGCGGCTCCATGATGATCTACTTCCAGAATGGTCAAACCAATGAAATTCGGTCATACAAGGATGGAAAAATGGATGGAACTTGGCTCACTTTTACAGAAAAAGGTTCAAAGGTAGCAGAGGCCAACTATGCAAATGGCATTAAGAATGGAAAGTGGTTTATTTGGGACGAAAATGGAATACTACGTTACGACATGACATACGACCAAGGTAAAAAAGTTGGGTTATGGATAATCTTCGATGAGAAAGGAAATAAGCTCTCGGAGCGCAATTACAATGCTACTCCTTAAAACAACCACCAAGGAGGTTATTCTATATAATGCGTCGGAAAGGAATCTCTCTTTTCCGACGTTTTTTTTATTTTTACTAATTATCGTCGAAACATGTATTCACAAAAAATAGGGTTAATAAATTTGTTTATTTAACCATTTCCCCATCTTACTACCCTTAAACAAAAAGGATGTTATTAAATAGGTCATTATAAGCTAAAATTATGATTTCTACTCTTGTTTTAGAACAAAACCTTTACTAGACTTGTGACCATAAAAACAATTAAATAAACCTTATAAACTAACTGAAATGACTAAAATGACACCAAAGCAGTACATGGATAGAGAGGATAAGTTTGGGGCTCACAACTACCATCCGCTTCCAGTAGTACTCGAAAAGGGAAAAGGGGTATTCGTATGGGATGTTGAAGGCAAAAGATACTTCGACTTTCTTTCAGCCTATTCTGCAGTTAATCAAGGACACTGCCATCCTCGGATTATCAATGCAATGAAGCAGCAAGCCGAAATTTTAACCCTCACTTCACGTGCATTTTACAACAATGTTCTAGGTGAGTTTGAAGAGTTTGTAACCAAGTATTTTGGATATGATAAGGTTCTGCCCATGAACTCAGGTGCTGAAGCTGATGAAACGGCCCTCAAACTTTGTCGTAAATGGGCTTACAGTAAAAAAGGCATTAAGGATGGAATGGCCAAAATTATTGTATGTAATGGAAATTTCCATGGCCGTACAATCACCATTATATCCATGAGTTCCGATCCTGATTCCTTTGGCGGATTTGGACCATTCACTCCCGGTTTTATAAATATTCCTTACAACGATATTCCTGCTCTCGAAAAAGCACTTGAAGACCCAAATGTTGCAGGTTTTCTCGTTGAACCAATTCAGGGTGAAGCGGGTGTATTTGTTCCAGATGCAGGCTACTTGAAAAAAGCAAACGATCTTTGCAAGGCTAAAAATGTTTTATTCATTGCAGATGAGGTTCAAACAGGTCTTGCGCGTACTGGAAAAATGCTAGCTTGCGACCACGAAAATGTTCATCCCGACATACTTATCTTGGGAAAAGCCATTTCGGGCGGTGTTATGCCAATATCTGCAGTTCTTGCCAACGATGACATTATGCTTTGTATTAAGCCTGGTGAGCATGGTTCTACCTTTGGAGGAAATCTAGTGGCCTGCAAAGTTGCCATCGAAGCTCTTAGCGTAATTAAGGAAGAAAAGCTAGCCGAAAATGCTGATCGCATGGGCAAGATCTTCCGTGAAGAGATGGAAAAATTCAAGAAGGATACCAACAGTCACATGGTTGATATTATTAGAGGTAAAGGTCTACTCAACGCCATTGTAGTTCGTCCTAAAAAAGGGAAAACAGCATGGGATGTTTGCCTTGCCATGCGCGATTTAGGGCTACTTGCCAAGCCAACGCATGATCACATCATTCGATTTGCGCCACCTTTAGTTATTACCGAATCGGAACTTCGCGAAGCAATCACTATTATTCAAAAAGCCTTTAAACTTTTTGAATAACATAAAATATTGCATTGAAAGCCACCAAATTGGTGGCTTTCTTTTATGTAGTAATCATCTGTTCTCCTAAATTTTTCTGGTCAATTAAACGGTTAACCTCTTTACCTATCTAACGACCATAAATAACATTAAATCAAAAAAATATGACAAAGCATCAACTTCTGATTACTGCAGGTGTGGCAACCTTGCTAGGAGTAGTAGGTTGCAGCAATATTGAGAAAAAACCGACACTGGCTTTTTCTCCTGCCAATATGGATCAATCCATTAAACCCGGCGTCGATTTCTATGATTATGCCAATGGCACCTGGATTAAGAATACACCCATTCCAGAAGATAGATCAAGATGGGGTTCCTTTGATCAACTTCAAGAGGAAAATAACGTATTTGTAAAGGGAATTTTAGAAGAAGCCGCCGCCTCAAAAGATGCTGTTAAGGGTTCTAACCTGCAAAAGGTTGGAGATTTTTATGCATCTGGTATGGATACCATTGCTATTGAAAAAGTTGGTTTTACACCGCTAAAATCCGACTTCGACAATATTGATAAACTCACTAAGCCTGAAGATATCCAAGGTTATATTGCGGAACTTCAAAAATTGAGCATCCATCCTGCCTTCTATTTCTACATTGCACAGGACGAAAGGAACTCAAACACCATGATCGCAACCCTTTCGCAGGGTGGCTTAGGATTACCTGACCGTGATTACTACCTTGGTAACGATGCTCGATCGAAGGAAATTAAAGATGCTTACCTTAAATATATTACTAAATCATTTGAACTTACAGGAGTTGATGCCTCCAAGGCAACACAGTATGCCCAGGATATTTTAAGTATCGAAACTCGTATAGCTCAAGTTTCCATGAGTCGAAAGGAACGACGTGATCCAATAAAAACCTACAACAAAGAAACCATTAAAGATATGCAGAAGTTGGCTCCCGGTATTAAATGGGATGCCTATTTCACCACTCTTGGAATTAAAAATATTGAGTCGTTTATTGTCGATAATCCAAAGTTCTTTACCGAAATAGGTAAAATGGTAAAGGATATTCCTGTTGAGAATTGGAAAGTTTACCTGAAATGGAATATTCTTAACAATTACTCACCCTACCTTAGCAACCAGTTTGCTACCAACAACTTCAACTTTTATGGTAAACAGCTCTCTGGACGTGAAATTAATCTTCCAAGATGGCAGCTAGTTGCTGCTACAGCCAATAGAGCAATTGGTGAAGCAATCGGAGAACTTTATGTTAAAAAGTATTTCCCCGCCGAAGCTAAAGCAAAAATGATTGACTTGGTTAATAACCTAAAAGAATCATACAAGGAACGTATCAAACAGCTACCTTGGATGAGCGAACCTACCAAAGTAAAAGCCCTTGAAAAGCTAGCTAAGATCAATGTTAAGGTTGGCTACCCCGATAAGTGGGAAGATTACACCTCTCTCACCCTCAACAGGGATAGCTATATTCAAAATATAAAAAATGCCAGTGCATTCCATTTTCAGAAGAATTTATCCGAATTGGGTAAACCGGTAGACCGCACCAAGTGGGAAATGACACCCCAAACTGTTAATGCATACTACAGTCCAACCATGAATGAGATTGTTTTCCCTGCAGCAATTTTACGTCCACCGTTCTTCGATTTCAAAGCCGATGATGCACTAAACTATGGTGGTATTGGCTGCGTTATTGGTCACGAAATGACCCATGGCTTCGATGATCAAGGTAGATTATACGATAAGGATGGAAATCTCTCCGAGTGGTGGACACCTGAAGATGCTCAAAAATTTAACGATCTTACCCAAGTTTTAGTAGATGACTACAGCTCATTTGTTGCTATCGATACCATGCATTTAGATGGTAGACTTACCCTTGGCGAAAACATTGCCGACTATGGTGGATTAACCATCTCTTTTAACGCATTCAAAAAGTTAGTTGCCAAAGGGAACGAACCTACCATTGACAAATTTACACCACAGCAACGCTTTTTCCTTTCCTATGCTAACGTTTGGAGACAAGGTATTCGCGACAAGGAACTCATGAGAAGGCTTAAGGAAGATGTTCACTCTCCTGGAAAATACAGAGTAAATGGTGCCCTTTTCAATATTCCAGAGTTTTACGACGCATTTAACATCGACGTAAAAGATCCGCTATATCGCGCACCCGAAAATAGACCAATGATATGGTAACAATATAAGGGTATCAACAGAATGCATAATATTCTCCTATTGAAAAAAATAGAATTGTTTACAATAGAATGAGAATTGTTGAGTTTTCTGTTGATGCCTTATTCTTAAATTTATCATTATAAAAACTAATACAATCTGAAAGGATGAAAAACATTTTGGCAAAAGTTGCACTCGTTTCCTTACCGCTGGTAATGTTTGCCTGTAAAGGAAATGAAGGTTTAGAACAAAAAGCGTTAGACAAGGCAAACATGGATTTGACCGTTAAACCCGGAAATGATTTTTTTGAATATGCTGGAGGAACTTGGCTTAAAGACAACCCAATTCCAGATGACAAAACCTCCTATGGAAAATTCGACAAAGTTTATGAAAAAAGTATTTCTGATGTAAAGTCCATTTTGGAAGAAGCTGCTGCCAATGCAAGCAAAGCTTCCCAAGGAAGCCTCGATCAAAAGATGGGTTATTTCTATGCTTCTGGTCTCGACACCAATACCATAGATAAAATTGGTTATGAGCCAATTAAACCTATTTTTCAAAAAATTGACGCCATTACCACCGTTCCTCAAATACTCAATTTTGTTTCATTCCTTCATTTACATGCCATAAGCAGCATGTTTGGAATGGGTATTGAACAGGATTTAATGAATAGTAAGGTTTACCGTATATACATAAGTCAGGATGGAATTGGACTTCCAGATAGAGATTACTATCTGGAATCAGATGCCCGCTCTCAAGAGATAAGAAGTGAATATATGAAGTATGTTCAGAAACTTTTTGAGATGATTGGTGAAGCTCCTGAAAAAGCCGCTGCCGATGCAAAAGTCATCATGTCTATTGAAACTCAATTGGCAAAAGCATCAAACACTAGGTTGGAGGATCGTAATATGCAGGCCCTATACAACCCAACATCCAAGGCAGACCTAATTAAGAAATTTCCGAACTTGCTCTTTGAAAATTATTTCAACGACATGAGCATCAAGTCCGATGATCCAATTGTAGTTACCCAGCCCAAGTTCTTTGCACAACTCAATACCATGATTCCTGAGGTTTCTATCAACGACTGGAAAACCTATCTTCGCTGGAATGTAATTAACGAAAGTACTGGTATCCTATCCTCTCCATTCGTTAATGAAAGCTTCCATTTTTATGGCACAATACTCTCTGGACAAAAAACCATTAGCCCACGTTGGAAAAGAATTTCTGGTGCAGCAAACAACTACCTTGGTGAAGCCGTTGGACAGCTTTACGTTAAAAAATTCTTCCCACCTGAAGCCAAAGAGCGAATGATTCAGCTGGTTAAAAATCTTCAAGCTGCCTACGCAAAACGTCTTGCTAAAGTTGAATGGATGACCGATTCAACCAAGACCAAAGCAATTGAAAAACTTCATGCTGTTACGGTTAAAATTGGATATCCCGACAAATGGAAAGACTACACCAAACTCGACATTAAGAAAGATAGCTACTATGATAACGTAATGAATGCAAGAGCATTCTTGGTTAGAGAAAATCTCGACAAGTTGGGCAAACCAGTTGATCCAACCGAATGGGGCATGACTCCTCAAACCGTTAATGCCTACTACAATCCTCTCAACAACGAGATTGTTTTCCCTGCTGCCATTCTTCAACCACCCTTCTTTAACCTTAATGCCGACGATGCCGTTAACTATGGTGCAATTGGTATGGTTATTGCCCACGAAATGACTCATGGTTTCGATGATCAAGGTCGTCATTTCAACAAGGATGGCAATATGATTGATTGGTGGTCACCAAAGGATGCTGAAAACTTCAATATCCGTACTAAAGTATTGGCCGACCAATTCAGCGGCTTTGTTGCAGTTGATAGTCTTCACGTAAATGGTGAGCTAACCCTTGGCGAAAACATAGCCGATAATGGTGGCTTGAACATTGCCTATGACGCTTTTCAGATTGCCCTTAACGGCAAAGTGCCTAGTAAGATTGATGGTTTTACTGCCGATCAACGCTTCTTCCTAGGTTACGCTCAAGTTTGGATGGAGAACATCCGCAAAGAAGAGCTTATGCGTCGCATTAAAGAAGACGTTCACTCTCCTGCCCGCTTCCGCGTAAATGGTGCCCTTTCAAACATCAATAAGTTCTATGATGCCTTTGATGTTAAACCTGGTGATTCACTCTACGTTGCTCCCGAAAAGAGAGTAAAAATTTGGTAGAAAAACCTAAAAATATGGAAAAGCACTGTTCTTAGGGACAGTGCTTTTTTTTTAATACTTTTAAGAATTTACTAGGCTAACTAATTTAGAAATAAGCTAATATTGATAACCTCTGCAGAAATTATGTTCACAATAACAAACTAACGCCATGGCAACCTACCACTACGCAAAGATGCTTCCTCTGCCAAGGATAGCCATTGTTCTTTCTTTCTTAATGTTGACTGGATGTGAAAACAAGGAAAATACACCATGTAAGGGATTAACTCAGGTATTGGCCAACGAACGGTTTACCCAAGTCAAAAACGTCTCCTATGGGTTACATTTCACCGTTCCAAACGACGAACTCACGCCAGTATATGGAACTCTCCATCTTAAGCTACAGCTGGCTATAAAAGAAAACCTTATTTTGGATTTTAATGGTCCCGACTCTACCCTTAAGGTTATCGACATAAATGAGACTAAAGACCCAAGTTATCAGCTTGTTAATGGACACCTGATAATACCCAAAAAGTATCTTAACGTTGGAGTGAATACAATTTCTATGACGTTTCAATCCGATTCTCGAACGCTGAACAGAAATCTGAATTACCTCTATACCCTCAACGTACCCAATAAGGCTTCACGAATTTTCCCCTGCTTCGATCAACCCGACATTAAAGCAGTATACAATCTTTCGCTACAGCTACCTCTCAGTTGGACTGCCGTTGCAAATGCCCCAATTTCTAGCAACCAGCAGGATACTAAGCACCGAAACATAACCTTTAGCGGTTCTGATAAAATAAGTACCTATCTATTCGCATTTGCTGCCGGCGAATTCCAAGTAATTGAGCACAAAGCTGCAGGAAGAACCATTTCACTATACCACCTCGAGACTGACTCGCTAAAAGTAAAAAGAAACAGCAACGAAATATTTATCCAGATTGATCGGGCAATAGGCTACATGGAGACATACACCGGTATAAAGTATCCTTTTCAAAAGTATGATTTAGTTGCCATCCCAGCCTTTCAATTTGGCGGAATGGAGCATCCTGGAGCCGTATACTACAAAAGTTCACAACTCTTTTTAGATACACATGCTACAGCCAATGAACGGTTGAATAGAGCTAGCCTTATTGCGCATGAAACCGCCCACATGTGGTTTGGCGACCTTGTAACCATGAAATGGTTCAATGATGTTTGGTTAAAGGAAGTATTTGCCAACTTCTTTGCAGCAAAAATTGCCAATCCTCAATTCCCTCAGGTTAATCACGACTTGCTGTTTATGCTATCTAACTATCCAAAGGCTCTTTCCATTGACCGAACAGCAGGAACCCACCCCATTGCTCAGGAGCTCGAAAATCAAGATAACGCGGCGTCCATTTATGGCTCGATTATCTACAACAAGGCTCCTATTGCCATTAGAATGTTGGAAACCAGTATGGGAATCGATTCTTTCCGACACGCCCTACAAAGCTATCTAAAACACTACAGCTACTCCAACGCAACGTGGAAAAACTTACTTCAGATTTTTCAGCAGCACTGCAATAAAGATCTGAATGCATGGAATCAGGCTTGGATTTACGGAAAGGGGGTTCCTGAAATAGAACTGTCATCAAAGAGGGATACAAAGAATGGACTTACTATTGTTCTACAAAACAGGAATAACCCGCAGAAATTTCCTCAGCCCATCACCTTGGCATTAACAAGCGCTACCAACAATCAGGAGTTTACACTCTCCCAGCTACCCGATTCGTTTCAGGTTACTAATGCCGATTATGATGGTTCATTTATTATTCCAAATTCCAATGGGTTAGCCTATGCAATCTTTCATGCCGAATGGTTACAAAGGCCTATTCCAATAGCGAAGCTAGTATATTTAACTCCCATTGAGCGGGCTTCGCTACTAATTAATCAGAAGGAGTTAGCCATTAAAGAGAGAGCTTCTCGTGTTGAATATCTGCATTTTATATGCAATTTTATTTCGGACGAAATGGTTGAAGAACTCCTGCAACAGGCTGCCAAAGATTTAGAATATTGTTACTGGCAGCTGCTAACCAAAAATGAACGAGAACAGAAGACCCAAATGGTAGAAAATTGCCTATTGAACAAGATGAAATCAGCAAAGTCATCTTCACAAATATCGGTAATCTTCAAATCACTTTCCAAGGTAGCCGTAACCCCTGCAACGCTCGAATATTTATACGGTATTTGGATCAAGAAGGCCATTTCACCGTCCCTTCCATTGAGCGAAAACGACCAAGTAATGCTTTGCATGGAGTTAGCCTTAAAGCAACCGAAAATGGCCACCCATATAATAAACAGTACTCTAAAATCGCTTACCTCAAAAGATCTCATTAAGCAGCTTAACTTTGAAAATCCAGCCATTTCCCAAAATAAGGATACGCTCCGGGCATTTTTTGCTAGGATTAAACAGAAGGAGAATAGAACAAAAGAACCGTGGGTATCGGAGGCACTGAGCTACTTAAATCACCCCATTCGGAATGAGGCAAATATCGAAATGCTAGCACAAGCACTGGCTATGCTTCCGGAAATCAAGCAAACTGGGGATATTTTCTTCCCAAAATCGTGGGCAGATGCCGTTCTTTGGGGTTATCACAGCGTTGAAGCAAAGCAGATTGTAACCGCAGCATTTCACTCAAAAACGTTGACTCCCGACCTAAAATTAAAGTTACAACAGTCAGCCGATCTTCTCTTACGAAAATAGCTTCGGAGTTTATATAAAGAGCAAGGGCCGTAATATTACGGCCCTTGCTTGTTTTAATCAAACTATTTATTGAATGAGCATATCACTTTTTGAGTCCAGACTTCCTTAGCAATGCATCAATTGTAGGCTCCTGTCCCCTAAACCGAATGTAGAGGTTCATCGGATGCTCACTTCCACCCTTCGAAAGGATATTCTTGCGGAACGATTCTGCTGTTGCGCGATCGAATATGCCATTCTTCTCGAAAAGAGAAAATGCATCGGCTTCCAATACCTCAGCCCACTTATAGCTATAGTAGCCTGCCGCATACCCACCGGCAAATATGTGGCCAAAGGCAGTAGAAAAGGCTGTATTAGGAACAAGAGGAAACAGTTCTGTTGATGCCATGGCCTTCTGCTCAAAGGCAAGAACATCACCATTAAATGGTGCTGTAATGGAATGCCACGACATATCCACTATGCCAAAGCTTAGCTGACGAACCGAAGCATAGCCACTTAAATAATTTTTACTTTCAATAATCTTTTGAACAAGTGCTGCCGGAATTTTCTCACCAGTTTTATAGTTTACTGCAAATAGGTCGAGCCACTGCTTCTGCAATGCCCAATTCTCCATTATTTGCGAAGGTAATTCTACAAAATCCCTATAAACCGAGGTACCTGAAAGGCTATTGTAGGTTCCATCGGAGAGCATGCCATGAAGTGCATGACCAAACTCATGCAAGAAGGTGGTAACCTCATAGTGCGTGAGTAATGCTGGTTTTGTCTCCGTGGGCTTGGTAAAGTTGGTAACCACCTGAATAAATGGTATTACATTTTTACCGTTAACCTTACATTGATTGCGGTAGGATGTCATCCAAGCACCTTGACTCTTGCCTGCACGTGGGAATGGATCAAGGTATAGAATGGCTATCAGCTTGCTGGAATCGTTGTAAACCTCATAAGCGGTAACATCTTTATCATATACCGGAATTGACTTATTTTCCTTGAACGTTAATCCATAGAGCTTTCCGGCAAGATCAAAAATACCTTGACGCACCTTGTCAAGTTGAAAATAGGGTTTGAGCAACTCATCGTTTAAGCTATACTTTTCATCGCGCAGCTTCTCGGAGTAGTAGCTCCAATCCCAACGTTCAATTTTTCCAACAAAACCATGCCTATGAGCATAATCCTCAACCTCCTTTACATCAGTTTCGGCAACCGGTTTTGATGCCTTTAACAGGTTGGCAAGGAAGCTATTCACCTTTACGGCCGATTCAGCCATTCTATCTTGAAGTACCAAGTCGGCATAATCCTTAAACCCTAAAAGGTTGGCCATTTCCAACCGGAGGTTAACAATTTTACGAATTACCTCCCTGTTATCCGTCTCCTTGTTTCGTATACCGCGAGTGGAGTAAGCTACATAGAGCTGCTTGCGAAGGTTCCGACTTTCGGCATACTTCATAAAGGAGAGAAAGCTGGGCTGTTGAAGTGTAAAAACCCACCCTTTTAGCTTATGCTCCTTAGCCACCATAGCCGATGCCTCAATGGCACTTTCGGGCAATCCGGCCAGCTGGGTAGAATCGGTAATATGAAGAATAAAGCTGTTGGTTTCAGCCAAAACATTATTGTTAAACTTCAGCGACAACTCGCTTAGCTGGCGGGTAACCTCCCTATAACGAGCTTTTAATGCAGAGTCTAGATTAGCACCATTCTTTACAAAGCCGCGATAGGTCTTCTCCACCAGAGTCATTTGCTCTGGATTCAAACCAAGTTCGTTCCTTGTATCGTAAACTGCCTTTACTCGTGCAAACAACTTTTCATTTAGGTTGATATCGTTGCTAAAATCGGAAAGTATAGGTGAAACTTCCTGAGCAATGGTCTGCATTGTGCTATCCGTATTCGCCTCATTCAGATTAAAAAAGATATTACTCACTCTATCGAGCAGCTGACCTGAACCATCAAGCGCAACAATGGTATTTTCAAAGGTTGGTTTTTCCTTGCTATCGGCAATAGAGTCCACTTCAGCCTTCGCCTGTTTAATGGCTTCGTCGAATGCCGGTTTAAAGTCCTCGTGCGAAATTTTATCGAAAGGAGGTGTTTGGTAAGGCGTGGTAAATTCGCCCAAAAGTGGATTTGTGGAGGATTTAGTACCCTCATTACATGAATTTGCTCCCATAAGCATTAATAAACAATAAATTAAATACCTCGATTTCATCTGATCAATTTTCAGGTTAGATTAGTACACAAAAATAGCTCTTTTCGTTAGTTAACTCGTATTAGAGTTCTCTTCACGGTAAGGGTTTAGCTTTCCTCAATTTGCATAGGTGATAATTGCCATCAAAAGCAATCCATCTTTTGCATTACCTTTGCAGCATGCAAAATATATCAGCGTCGATTCGCGCCACACTCAGCTCAATGGGAATTACCCATCTTACACCAATGCAGGAAGAGGCTCAAAGAGTTTGTTTAACTCCTGGAGATGTAATCCTTCTATCGCCAACTGGCTCAGGAAAAACATTGGGTTTTCTCCTTCCCTTAATTCAAATTATGGATCCCGCTGCAAGTGGAGTTCAAGCCCTTATTCTTGCCCCCTCACGAGAACTTTCGCTCCAAATTGAGCAGGTAGTTCGAAAAACTGCCACCGGATTTAAAGTAACCTGTTGCTATGGTGGACATGCCATTAAAACAGAATTAAATAGCCTTATTGAACCACCCTCCCTACTTATTGGTACTCCGGGCAGAATTGCCGACCATATTCGTAGAAATAGTTTTGACACCAGAAGCGTAAGAACGCTCGTACTCGATGAGTTTGACAAATCGCTGGAATTAGGCTTTCAGGATGATATGGAATTTATTATCGGAAGCCTTCAGCATCTCCATAAGCGCATACTTACTTCGGCTACCCAATCAGACGTTGTTCCAGAATTTACAGGTATTCGAAACCCTACTACCTTAAATTTTCTTGAAAAAGAATCGTCAATTTTGCTTACCACCATGCAGGTTGATGCAGAGGGTAAGGATAAATTCGAGGCCCTATTTCGGCTCATTTGCAAATTAGGGAATGCCCCAACACTAGTTTTTTGCAATCACCGTGAGGCAGTTGATCGTATCTGTGATTTACTCAACGAGAGAGGCATATCCAGCGATGCGTTCCATGGTGGTATGGAGCAGGACGAACGCGAACGTTCGCTCATCAAATTTCGTAACAATAGCCACAACTTATTGGTCACCACCGACCTAGCCTCCAGAGGGCTCGACATTCCGGAAATACAAAACATTATTCATTATCAGCTGCCGCATACCGAAGCAGCTTTTATTCACCGTAACGGAAGAACTGCACGAATGCATGCCAATGGAAATGCATTTCTCATTCTCTCGGAGGAGGAGTACCTTCCAAGTTTTGTTGACCCAAATATTGAAAAATATGAACTTTCGGGTGAGATGGTTGTCCCAGAACTCCCAGAATGGATTACACTCTACATTTCGGCCGGAAAAAAGGACAAGGTAAATAAGATTGATATCGTTGGACTCCTCCTACAAAAGGGGGGGTTGGCCAAAGAGGAGCTTGGAAAAATTGATGTTCTCGACAAGGTATCCTATGCTGCGGTTAAAAGAGAAAAGGCCAAGATCACCATTAATTTACTCAGAAATCAACCCCTAAAAAAGAAGAAGGTAAAAATTGAAATATCCAACTAATACCCGCTTCCAAACTTTTATATACCATTTTCAGTGAATCAACCGATGGCAATTATGGGTTACCACGCTATCGTTGTAAAAAATTACTGATCAATCCAAACAGCTCTTTCTGACCAATTGGCTTCGACAAATAAGCATCGCAGCCAACTTTGAGCAACCGGTCCTTATCGCCTCCCATGGCATAGGCAGTGGTAGCAATAATGGGCAAATGCGGACGAACTGCCTTTAGCTGCTTTGTGGCTTCATCGCCACTCATTATAGGCATTTTTATGTCCATCAAAACCAAGCTTATACGGCTATCGGCTGTACCAATATCAACAGCCTCCTGCCCATTCTTTGCCCGAATAATGGTTACACCCGTTTCGTGCATCAACTCATTTAAATAAAGGAAGTTTACATCCTCGTCCTCGGCAACCAAAATCACAACACCTAAAAGATTATCCTTTGAATATCTTGTTGAAGGTTGACTACCCAAAGACGCTGTATCGGATGAAAAGAACGGTATAGTGAAGAAGAAGGTGGAACCCTTTCCAAATTCCGATTCAAGCCATATACGACCTCCTAAAACCTCTACAAAAGCCTTGGATATGGAGAGTCCCAACCCCGAACCCCCAAAATGACGAGTAAGGTCCGTTTCAACCTGCCTGAAGCGTTCAAATACCAACAGCTGATTCTCCGGCGTAATTCCAATGCCGGTATCCTTTACGTAGAACTTAAGTAAATCATCCTCCTTGGAAACTCCAAACTCGATATAGCCCTTCAGGGTAAACTTCAATGCATTATTAATGAGGTTAGTTATAACCTGGGTTAGCTTTACCTCATCGGTAACAACATTGCAATAATCATCTGGCACGTCCATTGCTAACCTCAACTCCAACTGTTTTAAGGTTGCCTGTGGATCAAGCACGGCCTTTACCTTATTCATTAATGCCGAAAGGTTAGTATTACCCAAATTCACCTTCACCTGGTTAGTTTCTATCTTCGATATATCAATAATATCGTTAATAATAGAGAGCAGCTGCTGACTCGTTTTCTTCACAATATCCATGTAAAACGCACGCTTCTCGTCCGAAAGGTTTGGAATGCCCAACATCTCCGAGAAACCGAGCAATCCGTTCATTGGAGTCCGAATTTCATGGCTCATATTGGCAAGAAACGCGGACTTTAACCGATCGCTCTCCTCCGCCTTTTCCTTGGCAGTTAGGAGCTCCTCATTAATAGATTTTATCCGTTCGTTGCTTTCGGTCAACTCCTCGTTGAGAATAGAGAAGGCTTCGTTCTGTAAAATTAATTTTTGTTCACTATTGCGCAGTGTATTTTCATACTGCTTGCGTCTTGTAATATTTTCGCAAATCACCACCACCTTAGCCTTGGAGGAGTTGGTGGTATTAATTGGAAAAACCTTGCCTAAATACCACTGAGTACCGCGTCGACCCTCCACCTCAAAGATCAATGAAAAGCTACGTGCTTCACCGGAAAGAACCGACTTAACGCCATCGGCAAATGAATAGGCACTATCCATACCCACGGCCTTAGAAGTTAAGCAGTTTTCAACAAAATCTTGTCCCAAATGAGCCGACTGCAGTATGGCGTGGTTCGCGTTCAATTGATCTTCCCACGACCGGTTAATGGTTAGCACTTCGGCTTTTTTATTTAGCACAACAATTAGTGCCGATAGCGAGTCAAGAGTAGATTGTGCCAACTCTTTAGATTCACGAACGGCATTCTCGGCCAATATTTTCTCGGTAGTATCGTTAATAGATACCAGCCGTGCCGGCCTATCGAAATACACTATGGGGTGCGAAATAAGCTCGACCAAGATAATAGTTCCATCCTTTAAAATATGACGAGCCGGATGCATCGTGATCTTGCCATCGTACAGCTCCTCCATCTTTTGGAAAAGAAATTGAGCATCCTCCTTAGGACGAATATCTTCAAGAGTCATGGAAAGCAATTCGGCATGAGAATAGCCATATTTCTGAATTATGGCCTCATTTACTGCCATAATGCTTAAGGTTTCTAATTCAAAAACCAACATGGGCATCGGATTGCTATCGAAAAGCAGCTTATAGCGTGCCTCTCTCTCCCGAAGAGCAATCTCCGCCTCCTTTTTTTCCGTAATATCGTGAAGCACACAATGGGTCTGCTTAAAGCGGCCCTCCTGATCGTATGCAATTCGCCCATCAACCTCCAGTACTATAACCGTATTGCCATTCTTATGTAGGAGATTAAGGTCGATTCCTGAGATCACGCCTTGTTCCTTAAATTTAGAAAAGCGCTCCTGAAAAAGAGGAACTTGCTCCGGAACTAAAAACTCAGCGAAGTTATGTCCTACAACCTCCTCTTTTTCATATCCAAGACGATCGAGCCATGCTTTATTTACCTCAACAATATCACCTTTTTCATTAAGCGATTGGTATGGAGCTGGGGCTTGCTGGTAAAGCAATCTAAAGTACTCCTCGCTTCGTTCGAGCGCAACCTGAAACCCATGCTGCTCGGTAATATCCTCAATTACACCAACAACCCTTACGGCCTTATCCTCCATGTCGTTGTTAAGCTGTGCAATGATGTGTACCCACCGATTGGGCTCCCCATTGGGCGGAACCACCTCAAATTGCATGTCAAACGCCTCGTTGTGCTGAATCAGGTTCTGTAACGCCAGCTGGATAGAATCCCTATCGGACAAACAGTCTAGAATAGCTTCTAGTGTAACGCAGCTATCGGGTGTTATTGCTATCCCATAAATGCGAAACGACTCATCGGAGGCCCACATTATTTTTGATTGTGGATCATATTCCCAGCTTCCAACACGACCAATACGCTGAGCCATTTCCAACCGCTCCTTTTGAACCTTTATGGAAGCTTCAATCTGTAATCGTGCCTGCTCCATTGCATCCACCTCGGTGGCAAAAGCAATGTTCGACGTCAGCTCCTCGAGCAACTTCAGCTCCTCGGCGCTAAAAAAATTGTCGACACCAACATAAACCCCAAGAATGCCTATTGTTTTGTCTTTTACAATAATGGGAAAATAGGCCAATGATCGAATGCCATATTCACAAATATCCAAGGAGCAACCAACACTTTTGTCTTTCCCTCCAATTTGATATTTTCCCTCATTAAAAGCCTTGGTAACAGGGCATGTTTTCAGGTGCAAGGAGGATAAACACGGCATAATAGGTTTTTCAAAAACACCGGCCTTAGCTACCTCCACTAGTGCATTTTTGGATTCATCATAAATTCCAATCCAAATATTTCTATACTCCCCAACATTAACGCCAATATCGCATACTTTTTGGTAAAGTGCATGTATATTACTAATGCGAACAATAGCTAGGTTAACCTCACTAAGAACATTGTATATGCGGTTTGCCTTTTTTAGCAGAAGTTCACTCTTTTTTCGTTCTGTAATGTCGGTATACACACCAAGTATTCCGGCAGGAGTATCAGAATCGTCCCGAATGGGAGTTTTGGTTATAAGAATAGTACGAATTTCGCCATTTACCTCGTAATCTTCCTCAATATGCTCTGCAACCCCAGTTAAAAGGATTCGGCGGTCATCGGCCTGGTATTTTTTTGCCAACAACTCGCCATGTAGGTCGAAATCGGTTTTGCCAACAATCGCCTCGGGAGCTAAACCGAGATCGGCTGCCACCAATTCATTACACGATTCATAAACTAAATTCTTGTTCTTGAAAAATATTTTTTGTGGAACACTTCGAATGAGCGTTGAGTATAAATCCTCCGTTTTACGTAACTTTCGCTCTGCATCAAATTTTCGTCGGTACCAGTTTAGCTTTTGACCATGTATTATAAGAATAAGCACTAAAATTACGGCCAAAATAAAAATTGCCACCGTAATTAAAAGTATTATGCTTCGTTCCCGCAATATTTTATAAGCCACATGTTTCTCTATTCGGGTTACCAATACCCAGGGCGATTTGTCAACGATTTTACTGTAGGCAACATACTCAACACCCGCACTTCCTTGCATGTGCCAAATTCCCTCACCCAAATAAAACGCAGGTTTTTTAACATCGATGGAATCAACAATTGGTAATGATAAGGCTATGGTATCATCTTGTATAATACGATTCTTATTTAAAAAGAACATCGAATCGCCCTGCTGCCTCATCAATAATATTTCGGCCGTTTGTAAAGGAACAGGCCAATTTGCCAGCGTGGGGTAGATATAATCCGAGGGATATATACGAAACACGGCGACCTCTTCAAGCGATGATCCAAAGCCCTCGATATTTAGTGGAATTAACAGGCTTAGAAAAATATTTTCATTATATTCGTTCTGATAAAAATCTAGCAACATCACCTTTTTACTGGCAATACACTCGGCTGCCTTGGTAGAAACCATGCTGGAAATCGGAAACTTATTTTTGTCCTCAACAAAATCGACCTTACCCGTTTTACTCAGCAGAAAAAAATCGTAATGATGGTTGGCCTGCAGCTGTTTTACAAAACTTAGCAACCTGTTAGCAGCCACCGTATCGGATGGAGCCTTTAGATAGCTATCAACATACCGATGAAACTCCCTATTGGTTTGCACATAAAGAGCATCAGCCAAACGTTCGTTCCTCCATACCATGAGGTCATCGGCCACAAGATTGGCAACCGATTTCAGCTGATTGGCCATCATTTTTTTATAATTATGGCTGAAATTGACATAGCTATAATAAACCATTGCAATGGTTACCACCATTAGGAAGGATAGTATACCTATTAGCAGCTTACTTGCAAAAGATAAGTTTCTCATGAGGGAGGAATATTTTTATCATCCTTAAAAATACGATAATATTTTACAATAAATGTTTTTAGGATTACAACCCACCATCTATTTTTTACCACGAAACGATGATCTAGTGTCAGATTACAAGATGAATGATTAATAATATTTCCACGAAATAATATCTGTCAAAAAAACAAGGTATATAGTCATTAATTACTTTGCTAACAATCAAATAAGAACTTTGTTTTAGCTCACCTTCATTAAACTGCTATTCACAAAAAATTCAATGATATCTATAATGTTTGTTACTTTTGTGGCCTTTAAAAACAATGCATGCCCCTTATGTTGTTTTGTAAACGCCTATTTAACCTTTTCTTTAGGCGAAAAGAACAACCATTAAATTCGTATGAAAAAGCACCATCAAAATATAATTGCTCTTGGCAATCAACCCATTGGAAAGCTGCTATGGCAATATTTTCTACCTGCCTTTGCCGGAGTAATCATCAACTCGCTATACAATATTGTCGATCGTATATTTATTGGGCAAGGCGTAGGAGCCATTGCACTTGCAGGACTTAGCGCGGTTTTTCCCATCATGCTTATTATGATGGCCTTTGGTATGCTCATTGGAATGGGGGCCGGTGTTCGAATCTCCATTAACCTGGGCCGGAAGGATTTAAAAAGGGCCGAGCTAGTGTTGGGCAATGCCTTTGTACTTATGGTGATCGTTGCCATATTTATTACCGGTCTTGGGTTTGCCATAAAGGATCCCATGCTGAGGATTTTTGGAACAGGACCGGATACCTACCAATACGCCAACCAGTATCTGAACATCATTCTTCTTGGAAGCATATTCAACATCGTGGGATTTTCCATGAACAACCTTATTCGCTCCGAGGGGAATGCAAAGGTTGCCATGTACTCCATGCTTATTAGCGCAGGAACCAACTTGGTGCTCGATCCCATCTTTATATTTGGTTTACACATGGGGGTAGCCGGAGCGGCTTGGGCAACCATTATTTCACAGGCAATACTGTGCATTTGGGTTATTGCTCACTTTACAAGTAAGCGGGCTGTATTAAAGCTTAGGCTGATTAATTTCAAGGTGAAAAAGGAGATAATCCTATACATTATCACCATTGGATTTGCCCCATTCTTTATGCAGCTGGCCGCAAGCGTAGTGCAAGGAGCATTCAACACCCAGCTGGTTAAGTATGGCGGCGATATTGCCATTGGAGCGATGGGAATTATCAACAGCGTATCCATGCTGCTGGTAATGTCCATTATTGCCATCAATATGGCGGCACAACCCATTATTGGATTTAACCATGGCGCAAAAAATCACCAGCGCGTAAAGGAAACACTCATTATGAGCATTAAGGCAGCTACCGCAATTTGCCTTGGAGGCTTTCTGTTAGTGCAGCTTTTTCCCGGTGCAATTATTCGGCTCTTCAACACCGATAACGTGCAGCTGCTTCAAATTGGTCGATACGGTCTAAGAATATTTCTTGCCGCCATGCCACTCATCGGCTTTCAAATTATTACGGGAAACTACTTCCAGTCGACCGGAAAAGCGAAGACGGCTGCAATTTTGTCGCTACTAAGGCAGGTGCTTGTGCTTATTCCGGTGCTGCTAATCCTTCCTCATTACTTGGGATTAAGTGGAATTTGGCTAGCCGCTCCCATTTCCGATTTTATTGCTGCCGTCATCGTTTTTGGCCCTCGATTGGTACGGACTCGATAACCGTTTCCCACATCTAATGGATGGAAGTTACCTCCTCCCTCCATAACTTTTAATACGTTAGCCTCCGTTTTTTTCTACCATTTCTATGGGTGGAAAGCCCATTCCCTAAAACTCTTAGTAACCAAACTAACCGGTGGGAACCAACCGAAAAAGGCAGGTTTCTTGTTGCCACAAAATGGAGTTTTTCCCGGTCTAGAATAAAGGTGTATTCGCCGTTACGGTCCGGGTGTGGTGGGGTTCCAATTTTACCAGGTATGACACCGGAGTCTCCTTATGGCGAAAAACCGATAAGGCGATTCCAAATAAGTTTCCAGGTCATCTTAAATAAAAAGGCAATAACAAATGGTATCACAAAATTGGGAGGCGGCGAGGCAAAGGGAGCAAAGCATTCCGCAATGGTAACGAAGTTGACGCCGTTAACTCAATTCTAACATTCTTTCCTTCAACTCCTCCATCCGATCTTTCCTGGGATTAACGGTTCGGTTTTCTAATCCCGGTATGGCCCATGGCGATCCGTTATCGTAAATTGGGGCGACCTCCTCTGCATCCGAAAACCGTAAAAGATAAAAAAGAATGTTGGTAAAAAACACTTTTAGGATACCCCGTAAAAGGGGCAGTGGAAAAACCCCCCTCACATCCGCCCCTATAAATGGTTTGGTTGGATCATACCTCCTTTAAAGCACTACCAATTTGAAAAAGATAAAGGCTACCGGGATAGATCAAGCAAATTCGAGTAAATAGTCGGTTGTG